>Ga0164310_10000778_pt1 | contig 17421 bp, 13 predicted proteins | sample GuaBasSedimGuay1_FD_121795 | JGI IMG/M metagenome (GOLD analysis project Ga0164310, IMG submission 121795) | Subseafloor sediment microbial communities from Guaymas Basin, Gulf of California, Mexico - Guay1, Core 4569-9, 0-3 cm | ecosystem: Environmental > Aquatic > Marine > Hydrothermal vents... | reverse complement strand
GCTCCCTTCCGATACGCCTCCAGCGTCTATGAGGCCCTTAGCCCTTTTCAATGCAGCCACAGCGTCCTCTTTCCCAACTCCCTCCTCCTTCTTTGCTGGGCGTTTCGCTTTCTTGGGTTTCGCGCGTGCGCTTTTCACCTTCGCAATGATCTCTTTAACGATACCAGCGGCCTCCTTTACCTTCCCCTCTTTCAGTGCCTCCCGGGCGACATTGATCCTCTCTTCAAGTGACGACCTCTCACTCTCCTCTATCTTAAGCCCGTCAATCTTTCTCTTCAGGCCATCGATCTTCTCCTCAAGCTCCCATATCTTCTCCTCCTTACTGACCATACGTATCACCGAGCCTTTAGGACACTTATAATGGCGCCTCACTATTAAATCTGATGCGGTGAGGAGTAAAACTCAACATTTGTTTATAAACCTTTTTTATCCAATTCTTCTTTTCGGCAATTAGAAGGGGCCGAGGGCAGCTACCTGTCACCACTCCTCCGGGGAACGAGCTGGTGGAGATATCCAAGATACGTTCCGTCAAGAAGAAAGATCTCAGCCTTTTTTATATCCATAAGTCCTCTTCTGAAGAAGATGTTAAGAAGCTGGGGAGGGTGTTCGTTCACGATCTGACCACTGTGCCTCTCCGCCGGAGGCATAATCACAAGCTTCTTGCCGGAGAGTTCCCCCTTCAGGGGTGCCTTCATCCAGCACCTCTTTGTGGTGGATATCCCAAGAGAGTCCCGGAGGAGCACTCTGGGGTGGTCGTGCCCCACTACGATGAGATTTCCCAGGATGTCCGGAGGGGGCATTGCATGGCCGTGGAGGAGAGTCACACCCCCAACCAGAACCCCCTGCGCTTTAAGGTAAACTATATCTAGATTCAAAGTAACATCGGAGAGGCCCCCGTCGTGGTTCCCTGGGATAATGTAAACCCGATCAAACTCCTCTGTGAACCTCTCAAGGGCGTAGAGCACCTCCTTAAGCTCTCCCGGGGAGAATCCCGCTACCGTGTGCTTCACATCCCCCAACAGGTAGAGCGTCTCTGCACCGCACCTCTTTCCCGCTTTTATAGCATCCTCAACCTTCTTTTTTGTTGAAGATGGCAGGTGGACCCCCTCAAGGTGCAGAGCAGCCTCTATTCCTATATGAAGGTCCGCAACTACCAGTGCGCTGGCCTGAGGGAGAAAGAGGTAAGGAGTGCCCACCACAGGAGCGATCCTGCTCATCTTCGGAGAGGACATCTTCCGGCACCATCTTTGACTTATACCTCACCTCCCTCTCCCTTCCTGGGGCCCTTCACCCTCACCCCCCTCCTCCACCATCTCGTAGAGCGATCTGCCTTCTTCCTTCAACCTCTTGACCTCCTCTTCAAACCTCTCTATCTCCTCCTCCTCCTTTTTTCTATATTTTTTCAACACCAGCACGGCCACAACCAGTATCACCACCCCCACAACCCCCAGCAGGATGAAGGTGAGGGTGTTGTCCTTGAACACACTCTCTCCCCCCCCTTCAGACCCGCTCACCCTCTCCCTGGGTGTCACATTATAGACAACCGCACCCTCCCCAGCGGTGTCGAAGCTTCTGAAACTTCTTATCTGGCCGGTCTTTGTTGTGGTCTGGGAGCTTTCCTCAGAGGTGGCAAACACCGAGAAATTCCCCTCCCTCAACGGGACGGAGGCGGAGACCAAATCCTTAAGAGAAATGAAAAGGACAAGTCTGTCACCCTGAACAGTGAAATTGAAGGGGTTGTTGAGTATCCCAGAGAAGGTCCGATAAAGGAAGACTTGAGAGGAGCCGAAATAGGCGGGAGGTAGAAAGTCTTCAATTCTGGTTATATTCACTTTGACAGGTCGTTCTGCAAAATCTCTCGTGACTATGTAGATGGTGTACTTCACGCTCCCGTCTATTATCACCCCGCCTTTCACGTGAATGGTCACAAGAAGTCCGTCAAGCCTTCCCTCCGCTGTCACATTAAGCAAGTCCACCCCATCTCTGCCCTCCTGCCTGAGGTAGAGGAAGTCTGTGTTCTGCCTCTTTTCATATACCACGGCGTCACCGCTCAAGTCCTTCCAGAAACGGCGGTATCCGCTCAGAAAGCCCCCCTGGCTCGGTTTTGAGTGAACAGTGATGTCTAAGGTCACGTTGGTGCACATGCCATAGGGATCGCATACTGAAAGCAAAACGGTGTAGTTGCCTGGGCTTGAATAGGTATGGGTAACCCTGTCCTCCCCCCTGTAGATGTTACCATCTCCCATCTTCCAGACAATTTCGGCTATTGGGTCTCCATCCGGGTCCCCGTGAAGTATCGCAACGAAGTTCAGGGGACTGCCGGCGACCCTGTTATGTTCCGGTTCCACCACGTATATCTCCGGTGGATTGGGGGGTCTGTTGTAGCCTATCACCTCTATGCGGATGGTGGAGTTGTCGACACCTCCGGCAGAATCCTCCACCATTAGGTTTATCCAGCGCATCCCAAGGTCGTTCCAGGTGGGAGAGTACACAATTGTGCCGTTGGAAGGATTTACTAATAGGTTCTCCGGCGTCTGATTGAGTGAGAAGGTGAGATTACGCTCCTCGTCATCCACGTCTACAACTTCCGGCACTATAACAAGGGTTTCCTCAACGGTCACCCAGAAGGCCACGTAGCCCCTCCCCGGATGGGCCCCTATACCGTTAAGCGTAAGTATGCGGGGGGGGTCGTTTACCGGGGCTACATTGACCTGGATAGTGTCCGTGGCTACCCCATCAAGGTCTGCAGCGTGGAAGGTGAGCGAGGTCATGCCCCACCAATTTTCCGCCGGGACTATATCCGCCGTACCCTCTGGATATATGGTGACGTTGAGATAGGGATTCTCATCCACACTAAAGCGGAGGGGGTCGCCCCCCCTTTCTATGAAATGCTGGGAGAGGTTAAGAGCGGAATGGAGAGGGGTATCCTCCTCCATAAGAAGAGGTGCCTCCCATGGATCTGCAGGGTTCACCTCCGGGGCGGTGAAGTATGACCATACGGTTATGTCAAGCTCTACCTTCCTGTCTACGTCCACGGCGGGGTAGGTGGGGTCCACTCTCAGGTACACCCTAACATAAATCGTTTCATCGGGTCCCTGAGGCAGCCCGTACTCAGGCGGATCCCCGATTCCCCCCTCATCCAGAAGCGCAAGACTTTCGTTCAGAAGCTCTATCTGTAGATTTTCAGCCTCCGTCTCCCCTTCCACCCTGATTTTGAATCCCTCCGCCAGACTATGCTCGTAATAGTCCAGAATGTTGGAGAGGGGATTCAGGATGATGGATATGTGGGTCGTCCCGAGTACCGGGGCGGCATCTTCGGGGCGGTTGTTCCCATCCCACCTCTCAGAGATGTCCACCTTCACCACCCCCACCTGGAGCCTGTAGGTAACCTCCCCGCCCCCGGGGGAGGTTTTAACAGATATGTAATAGTAGCCGGTGCGGGGTGCGACGAATTCGGCTCTTGACTGACCGGAGGAGGCCCTAACAACTACAAGGGGTCCTCCCCAACCCTCACTGACCTCCGCCACAACGGTGGCCCCGGAGAGCCTGTCCAGATATATTATCGCCTTCTCCGCCTCAGCTCCTCTTCCATCCTCGTCAGCGTTTAAGAATACCTTATAGAAGTCCAGAAGATCCCCTGCGGAGAGCGATCCCTCCACAAAGCTCCCGCCTGCATATATCTCCTCTGCCTCCTCCATGGTATCGTTGGGCTCTGTATCCCTCAATGAAGGGGGAAGGTCGTACCCAGCGGAGGAGAGCAATAACAGAGAGGATAGAGCTGTCAGGAACGCCATCAACGTGACCGACGCTATAACCAGTTTCATGCGAACACCCCTTGTGGACGTGTAGTAGCAATAAAGAAGAGGTCTAATAATACTTTTCATCCCTTGTTCCATTAGGCCATTAAATTATTAATACCCCTTTCAATTGTAGAACGAATTGATTTAGCTAAACGGATAAAGGAGGCAGCAGCGTGGAGAGCCTGGGAGATTGGCGAAGGGACAAATATGTGAACGAGGTCACAGAAGATGATTACGACAAGGAACTTGTTTTCATGGGATGGGTCCAGGACATCATGGTTCTGGGTAAAATATCTTTCATAATCCTGAGGGATAGAGGCGGAACCGTGCAGGTGGTCATGTCAAGGAATGAGATTGGGGCGAATAGATACAACTTCCTGAAGAAACTCCCCCGGGAGAGCGTCATTGCTGTGAAGGGAGTGGTGGTACCGAACCCACAGGTCCAGCAAGGGTTCGAAATCCAGTGCAAAGAGATCAGGGTGCTCAATCTGGCAAAGTCTCCACTCCCCATAAGCGTTGACGGACAGGTCAGGGCAAACATGGACACGCGCCTCGACTGGAGGTTTCTCGACCTGAGGAAGCCCGAGGTGCAAGCCATATTCAAGATTCGCTCCACAGTTCTCTCCGCGATGAGGGATATTTTACTTGAAGAGGGCTTCATAGAGATCCACACCCCCAAGATAGTGGCGACTGCCACAGAGGGAGGTACCGCCCTTTTCAAGATGAAGTACTTTGACAGGGTCGCCTACCTCAACCAAAGCCCACAGCTCTTCAAACAGTCCATGATGGCAACAGGGCTCGATAGGGTCTTTGAGATCGGCCCCGCCTTCAGGGCGGAGGAGCACGATACTTTAAGACACCTGAATGAGTACACCTCAATAGATATTGAGATGGCATTTTCAGACGAGAACGACGCCATGGAAGTGCTGGAGAGGCTTGTGGTGAGGGTGTACGGGAAGGTGCTTGCGGAGAACTACAGTGATCTTCAGACGCTTAATGTGGAGCACACAGTTCCGGAGCCTCCCTTCAAGAGGGTCAAGTACTCGGAGCTCATTGAAAGGCTTCAGAATGAGGGGCTTGAGGTTGAGGACGAAAGAAGCGGCCAGAAGAGACTAATAGAGTGGGGAGATGACATTCCGCTGGAAGGGATGAAGTTGATAGCAGAGAGATACAAGTCCCTCTACTTCATAACGCACTGGCCCACCTCTCTCAAGCCCTTTTACATAATGCCCTTGGAGGGGGATGAGGAGGTTTCCCACGCCTTTGACCTGAACTACGCCGAGAAGGAGCTCGCCTCCGGCGGTCAGAGAATCCACCTCCCCGACCTGCTCCGAAGGAGACTGGAAGAGAATGGCCTCACCCCGGAGAATTTCACCTTCTACCTCAACGCCTTTGAGTACGGGATGCCACCCCACGCAGGATGGGGACTGGGGGCCGAGAGGTTCCTGATGGTGCTCACCGGAGTAAAGAACGTTAGAGAGGCTGTTCTCTTTCCCCGAGACAAGAAGAGATTGGTACCGTAAGCGGCCCGCACTGACCCGCCCCTTCCAAAGCTTTGACCTCCTAGAGGGGGCGCGAGCTCTCATATGCGGCGGGGCCCTTATTTTTCAGCGAAGTCCAGTAGTGTCGGGCCAGCCCTACGCGCAGGTTTGTCAGCCTCCTTATCTTCCAGCCCGTCTACCTCCTTTTCAGCCCCCTCTGCCGCTCCTCCCTTTGCTTCATCTTCCCCCCTATTCCCCTCTTCCTGAGGGAGGTTCTCATCCTCCCCGAGGGAAGTGGACTCCTCGTTGGATGTTCCGCCCTTCTCGCGTGAGGAACCAGCCTTCCCCCACATACCAAGGCCACCATCCCGGGCCTCTATAGCCCTACCCCCTATGTGGTGAGGCCGGGCCCGGCTCTCCCTCAACTTTCTGGCCTCCTCCACGATTTCTCTCGCCTCTGAAAGCGGTATCTCCCCACCGGATATGAAAGAGACCTCCTCTGCAGTCAGGGAGGCCTGAGCAGCGACATAAACAGCAAAATCCCTACTTCTGCGGAAGAGAATCCTGTAGGGTCCAAGGCACGCCTCTGTAACATCGGAGATAGAGGAGTGGGTTATCCCCCCGATCTTTCTTCCCACAGATTTCATAAGACCCCTGTAATCCTTGGACGAGGACATCTTAAGTATCCAGGAAGGGAAGCGATAGGGGACAAACCCACCTGCTCCCCCCTTAAGGGCTGTGGAGACCCCTCCGCTCATAAAGTCCATAGCATAGGCCCACATCCTCCAGTGGCCTTTCCATCGGGCCCTTCCGAGCATCACATCCGCCATACTAGCCCAGTAATATCCCTCATAGAGCTCCCTCCTCCCTCTGCTCTCAACGGGGATGTTCTCAATGATCCAGGCGAGAAGCATATCGGGACTCTCATCCGATTCCGCCACCGCCTCCCGGGCCAGTTCAAGGGAATTGCTCCTGAAGATCTTAGCAAGCACCTGGAAGATATTCTTCTTTTTGTCCCTGTATCCCAGCGCCTCCAGCTCTTGCATGGTGAGCTCCCTGCGACCTAGGGCCACTGTCTCAAGGTCCACCACAGCAGCTCTGAGGTCCCCCTCTGCCCTCTCTGCTAGGGCGTCGAGCACCCCCTCCTCGTAAGCAATCCCTTCGCTCTGAAGAATCCTCCTTAAGGCCATCTTCACCGCTGCCTTGGTGATGTTATTGAACTTTATCTTCACACAGTAACCCTCGATGGCCTTTCCAACGGCCCCCCTCGTAAGACCGTAGAGGTCGTTGCATATGAGGACTACCGGGTGATGGCTGAGCTTTAGAAGCTCAAGTATGGCTCTTTTCCCTCCCCTGTCAGAGAGATCCTCTCCCCCCGCTCCCTTCGCCCCTCCCTCGTAGAGGTTGTCTACCTCGTCTAAGATTATTATCTTCCTTCTTCCCTCGGAGCTCCTCATGAACTCCCCCGTTTGGGAGAAGGTCTCGGTCATGGATCCCCTCGTGGCAACCCTCCGTATAGCCTCCATGTTCCTGGCGTCGGAGGCATTCAACTCTATAGGTACCCATTCGTACTCTTCCGCCAGCGCCAGCGCGGCGGAGGTCTTTCCCACCCCCGGGGGGCCATATAGAATAACCCCGGGCTTCTTGGGCCTGCCCCCTTTAAAACTCTCTGCCCATTTTCTAAGCTCCCTTAAAGCTTTCGGGTTTCCCACCACATCCTGAAGGCGGCGGGGCCTGTATTTCTCCATCCAAGGAAGACCTTCCATAGAAAGCACCGCTCTGAAGCGCTCTTCAGGCGCTTGTCGAGTAGGCAATAACCGGAAAGAAGATAAAAAAGTTATTTAATATGGCGCAGGATAACCCTGCATAAGGAGCCAAGGAGGCGAGCGCATAACCATAGAGGAGACCCTTCGGGAGACGCTTAAAAGGGCTAGGGAGGAGAGGTTGAAAAAACTGATACTCTCCTCGAACCATGTCCCAAGACATGTAGCTATAATTATGGATGGAAACCGGAGGTTTGCTCAGCAGCTCGGTCTTGACCCCGTAGAAGGGTATAAAAGAGGGAAGGAGAAACTCGAGGAAGTGCTCTCCTGGTGCCAAGAGCTGGGAATCAGGGTACTGACTGTCTACGCCTTCTCCATGGAAAACTTCCGCCGCCGCCCGGAGGAGGTCAAGGCCATCCTAGCTCTGATAAAAGAAGGACTTGAGGAACTGGCTGAAGAGGATAGGGTGTACAAATATAAGGTAAGGGTCCGCGTTTTGGGGCAGAGGAATCTTCTACCTCCTGATGTGAAGGAGGTGGCCGAGAGGATTGAGAAACTCACTGAGGGACATGACCAGTACTTTTTCAACATCGCAATCGCCTATGGTGGCAGGGAAGAGATTATAACAGCTATCAAGAGGATCTGCACGGATTGTATAGAGGGTAAAATAAGTCCAGAGGATATAGATGAAGAGACCGTGACACAATATCTCTACACCAAGGGCATGCCAGACCCAGACCTCATTCTGAGGACCTCCGGCGAGGAGAGAATATCCAACTTTCTCCTCTGGCAGCTCGCCTACTCGGAGCTTTACTTCGCTGACGTCTACTGGCCCGGGCTTACGAAACTGGATTTTTTGCGGGCTATAAGGTCATATCAGCTGAGACAGAGGCGTTTCGGTAAATGATTCCCCACCCAACGAAGATTTTCAATCTTTGGTAGTAACCAGTCTTCCGAATCCCCCTTTGGAGAGGGCCTCCATGATCTCTCTATCAGTGTATAGAACATCATTGCTTCTGAGATACAGGCTCCTCTCCCTTTTAGTGGCTATGTCGCCGATTTCCTTCTCAACAAACAATATCTCTTTTGTCCCGAAAAGCTCACCTCTTTTCGGACCCCTCTCAAAGGGCTCTGCTCCCCTGCGGTGGGGGTGTTTTTCAGCAGTAATACCCATATCCGCCCCCTTCAACCTCCCATCCTCCTCACGGGTCACTTCGACTGCTGTCATCCCACCTCCCTCATCCTTCTTCGCAGGCCTCTCCACCACCCCACCTTCACTACTGGTTTGAACAGCTTCCATTTCAGCTCTCGCACCTGCGGGTTCGCTCACCTCCTCGGCAGTTTCCAACTTCTCCTCAGCAGCGCTGTCCATGGCTCCTTCCTCTCCCTGGGCTTCCGGTCCCTTCGCTTGGGAGGGACGCGGTGGAGGGACCACAGGTTCCTCTATATATTCCTCAGCGGTTGTATCCACCGAGGGGGTAGTCCCCATACCCGACAAGTACCCTCCAAGGGTCTCCCTCCGGTGCCAATTAAGGGCTTCCCGGAGGCTCTCAAAAAGTTTTTTCTCGGTAGCTACCATGTTCTCCGTGTTCACCACCCCCCCCATAGCCGCACTGATGGCAAGGCGCACTATCTTCTTCTCTCTCCTTAGATATATCTGAGTTAATATTCTTTTAAAGTTCCTGTATTCCTCAAGGTATAAGGGTGCTCTGGAGCTCTCCTTTACGCTCTCCTGCGAGGCAATGTAGCGGTCCCACAGGTAATTGAGAAGTTTTTTCACATCCTGAAAGAAGGTCTCTTCAAGGGGGTAAAGGGAGGGCCTTCCCTTCTCTGCTTCGTAGACCTCAGCTATCTTCCTGGTAATCTCCTTGTAAACATCGTCATCTGCCACCTTTCCGGCACCCCCTAAGGTGGTAGAAAACACCAAGCAGTATTATATTTTTTTATGCACCTCCTCCTCTCTCTCCAAAACCGCCATACCGGTGCCGAGTAAAAATGCGGCGGCGTAGAAGGGCAGGGGCACCTCCTCTCCCTCTTCAAAACTCACCTTCACGTCTTTCAGCGCTACGGTGCCCCTTCTGACAGCCCTCACCACAACCTCCGGGGACTCGGGAAGAACTACAGCATCGGAGAGTGGATCAAAGGGCTCAAGCTCTTCCAAAGTGAGGGGTTTCGCCAGAAGTGTGCTCTTACCGTGCAGGGACCCCGGAACCCTGATTATTCTTTTTGTGTCCGTGGTGACCGGCTCGTCGGTTTCTCCCCCCAAGTGAACCGCAGAATATTCCCTCACAACGTGCAGAAGGCCCTTCCTGTACTGGTCAGGAAGGGTGTCAAGCACACCCTCCTCAAGCATCTTTCGTCTTCTCATAGAGGCCCCGGGGGTGAGGAAGAGCATCTCATAAAGCCTCTCCGCTCTCCTTCTCCCCCAACCAATCCCAGCGCTTTTAGCTAATTCATAAATTTCTTCCACAGCGTCCTCCTCATCGGACTCTCCAAGCTCTTTCATAAAATCCTCTGCAGCCCTCCTCAGTTTCCCCGACCACCCCCAACTATCTTTGGAGGGTAGATAGTAGACCTCCACGTCCTTCTCGTAACCCCGTCTACCCACCCTTCTTCTCTTTCTGTGAAGAAGAGCCTCAGGGTCTATTCCTTTCCCTGTTATATAATCCACAATCTCCCTTCTCTGATGCGAGTCGAGAGTGAAAAGAGCAGGATCGATTACGTGCAGATGGTATCCTCTCCCTCCAGAAAAGTTAATCTTGAGGTACTTTTCATCTATACCAAAATCTGGGATCATGAATTCATCTATCAGTCTTACAAAAAATCTCTTCACCTCTTTAAGTTGCTCTGGGTATGGCAGGTTTTCAGCCCCGGGTATGTGGTCTGAATCTAGATCAAATATAAGTTCAGCGCCAAGCCACCCTTTTATTTTCTCTTCCATGGGCTGCTGGTCAGGCCGCCGGTAAAATGCCGATGAATAATAAACATGCCTCGGAACTTTCTGTAAATACAATGTTTTATAGTCGTCAAGGTTCCTCACGGAGAGGTGCCTTATCATCATGTTAGAATTAAAGGGGAAGTATGCGTACTCCCTTAAGGTAAAGCGGAGTGGTGGTGGGGGAAGGGATTTAGAATAGAACCTCTGAAATGCCCTCTTCAAAAACATCTCTCGGGGGCTCATATCTGCCATAGTAATCATACCCCCACATCCACAGTCTTAATTAAAAATTTACCCTTAAGGTATCCGAAAGTTCCGATATCAAAACACCATCTTCCAGATAAATTATGATTAAGTCTCAGATAAGAAAAAGATTGTTTTCAATAAATTAATAAGTAGATAATATGGGTTGGTGCCCCCCATAACATGTCTAAAAAGCATGCAAAATGCCTATTTCTTAAGAACATTTTATATAGAAGAAATGCATAATAAAAAACGGTGATATAATGGCTGAAGTGCATAAACTAAGGCTTAAGATGGGTGATATTGAAATAGAGCTTGAAGGAGACAAAAATTTTGTGAGGGAGAGCTTCGGGGATATGAAACACATTCTCTCTGCTACAGGTCTCAAAATTCCTGAAATGCCTAAAATGGAGGCCCCAGCAGTAGTGAAGGAGATTGCAGTAGAGAAGGTGGCAGAGGAAGCTAAACCCAAAAGACGGAGAGGCAGGCCAAGGAAGACAGAGGTCGTGAAGGCCGCCGAGGCTGCGGTAGAGGAGAAGAAGCCTGCTAAAAGAAGAGGGAGAAAAAAGAAAGCCGAAGCTGAAGCTGAGAAGAAGGTTGATATCACCTCAGTCAAGTCTCTCCCCGAGCTCTTCAAACTCAAAAGTCCGGCAAAAGAGGGAGACAAAATACTTCTCATGGCTTACTGGATCAACAAGGTTTTGAAAAAGAGGGAGTTCAGGGCCTCAGACATCAAGGAACTCTACAAAGAACTCAAAATGGATCCTCCAAAGAACATCAGCTATTACTTAAGAAAGCTCAGCTCCGATAAGATGGGGCTCCTTATGCCGGGAAAGAAAAAGGGAAGATATAAGATCTCAAATCTCGGAATAATATATCTCTCCTGATCAGTCATTACCCTCTCCGACCTCCCGGAAGGAGTAATAACATCGGTTGGGGCTTGTTATAAGGTCCCTCTCCTTTAATTTTTTCAATATTTTGCTCACCTCGTTCTTACTAGCGCCCAGAAATTCAGCTATCTGCGAGGCAGTCATAGGTCCTCCCGTTGCCTTAAGTACCTTTAGAACATCTTCTTCCGATACCACGCTATCACCAATCTTTGTAATATCTAGCGGCGTTTATTAATATTTACCCTAACTTAGCTCCCCTCCCCCGGCCTTATGTATCTTATTTCTTCAAGCTCAACACCATCTTCGTGCTCTTCTGGCTTTGGTGGCGGAGTATGGTGGGTCTCAAACCCACCCGGAGCCACAACCGGAGGCTTGATCGGCGTTTTCACCGGAGGTCTAACGGTAGTTGTCACAATTCCCCTTCCGTGCGTCGCAGAAGGTTTAGGGGTGCCCGCGGCGCTTCCCTGTCTCGCTCCACTTGCAGATTCACCTTTTTTCTTGAAGGGAGGTATCTCTCTCCTCCCCTCTTCCGCTGTTTTCTCCTCTCCTCTCTTAAGCATAAATATTACTCCAGCCGCCGCTACAACGATCAGAGCCGCTAGAATTATAATGATGTAAAGGTAGTTCTTTCCCCCTCTAGACTCCGACGGAGGCCCTTCAGTCTCCCCTGGAGTTTCACTCTCGCCGCTTATCCCTCCAGCGGGCTTTTTCACCACACGAATGGTGATACTTCTGTTTCGCTGATATTCTCCGTCGTCCACGGTAAAGGTTATTTTGTGGATTCCCACTGGTAGCGTTACATTTGTAAGGGTAGACCCCCTTCCTATCTCGCCTGTTATATTGGAGTACCAGGTAAATATAAGAACCTGTCCGTGTATAGTGTCTGGATCCTTCGCTTCCCCAACAAATTCGATTGGGCTGCCCTCGCTGAATTCAGCCCCGTCGGAAGGTTTCCTTATGTAGATACTCTCCGGGGGATTGTTAACGTTCAATATTATAAGTTTCACTTGTCTGGATACCGAGCCCCCGGATTCGTCGGTGGCGACCACTTCAATGGTGTATTCTCCTACCATGTTGTTGTCTGGAAGCAGTCTGAAACCGTTCTTCAGCAGATAAAAGTTTACACGATTTACGAGCCCTTCCACGACGCTTGTGATGTTTGTGGTAACAGTAACCTCCTCCTGATCAGCCTCGTCGGAGGCGTTGAAATGGACCTCCAGCCATTCCCCTTCTCTCCCCCTAATCAGGGGGGGTACCTCAAGCGATGGGAGGTCGTTCACAGCTTCCACTCTGACAAGGATCGATATCTGGGTTTCGAGCTCCCCATCGGATGCCCCGAGGATGAAACTCTCCTCCCCGTAATAATTTTCTCGGGGGCTTAAGTAGAGGATGTCATCCTCTATGGTCAGGAAGATATCCTTATTTCCACTGTAGAAGTACTGAAGAGTTTGGTCGTCTGGGTCATAAAACACCTCTTTTAAATCTATGCTTTTTCCCACATCCTCCTGGAGATCTATCTCTAGATATCCTACATCGCTCTGGGGTGGGAGATTGATCACGTGGAATTCCACAAATTCGGGTTCTGAATAGTTCTCTCCATCATAAGCCTCTGCCTTCACCTGCCAGCTCTGCCCTTTATTGAGTTCCTGACGAGGCACCACCACCACTTCGTCCTCTTTTATCGTCTTTTCATCAAAATAGTGTCCGTTTCTGTAAAGCGTAATACGATATGTGAGATCATTAGATGGCGTTTCCACGTCTACAGAGGGCCTCTTAATACTTATGTGAACATCGGTTAGTATAGTGACTGGGTCCTCTTCAATCTCTACTTCGGGTTTTGTGGGGCGATTGTTCAAAACCCTAAGCTGCTGGTTTAACTCTGCCCAGGTACTCTCCGCACCTCTCGTGTCAGATACCTTGACCCTAATCTGATATGCGCCTGTAGTGATATTAAGAGGGGGGGTCAGCGTGAGCTCCCAGAAGGGGGCCTCATATTCCATCCTGGTCACCGGAGCAGGCTGCCAGGAATCCTCATCCACCCTTTTCATCTGACAGATGACCGCCAGTCCTTCCGGGGGGTCTTCATAATCCGTTCCGTGAACATTTATAATTACTGAGGACCCTCGATAAACCTCAGTGGTGTTGACGGAGAGTAGTCTTATTTGAGGCGGATTGTTTCTGACCAGCGCGAGGCCGTGTATCTCCGGAAGAAGGGATTGGTCTGAGGTCACATAAATAACGATCTTTATTCTTTTATAAGATGTAGAAAGGTCACCCAGTTGCCTTCCTCCCCAGGAGACTCTCTCCCATCCTCCACCTTCTGTCAAAATATTACATTCAGACCTTGAAAATCCCGGGATCGGAGGGTATGGATGAATCCCATCCCTTACCTCAATTTTCAAGTAATTTGAGCTGCTTAAATTTCTCACGTTGAGCATTAAGTAATCCGGATATCTATCCTCTATCTGTATAATTTCCGTCTCTATCTTCGCGAACAGCGCACCAATCTTCAGCTTGAATCTTCCGTCGCTGTAGTCCATCTCTTCATAGTAGGAAATCCCGGTGAGGTCTGTGAAATTGTCCCAGTAAGGATATGCAGCTGTGAAATTAAGTGCCACCCATCGGATGAAAGGTCTCTTTTCCCAGATCGGGCATTTGATTTTGAACTCAAAATAGACTTTCATCGGTGGGGTCCTTTCAGCCCAACTCATGCCAGATAAGGAGATAATTGCCGTATAATGAAGTCCTCCAGCCCATCCGGAGGCTGAGAAGTTAATGGTTGTCCAGTTCATAAGAAGCCCATTGTCCTCTCCATTAAACACCCTTAACAGAACCTCTCCCTCTCCGTGATAGGAGGCATTCACAAATATAGCGTCGTAACGAAGTAGGGGGAGAGAGACTCTAGCTGTGGTGTTGAAAGTGCCTTCCACGGCGGGGACGAATATTGAAACCTGTTTTAGCGAATAGGGATTGCTTCCTGTGAGATAATCTATCACGTATCCGCAGGTGGCTATGCATGGATCGAAGGCAGATCCGGATACGACCTTTACCTGCTTGTATTCCGGGGTCCAGCTGTTTCCGTTGTCAGTAGAGTAAACCATATATATGTTCGATGAACTGTGCTCATAAACCACTACGAGTCTTCCCTCAGAATCTCTTCCAATGCTTTGATCATAAGCAATATAACCCTGTGAAGGAGAGCCCCTGTTGGCCACAATCACCTGAGCTGGTCCCCAACTACCTCCGAGGTTTGTACTCTTGGTGAAATATATGTCGTCCTGGGAGCTCAAAGATGCAGTAAGGTATATATTGTATCCTCCATCGCTGACAATTGAGAGTTGGCGGAAGTTTCTTGTAGCCGATATGGCCGTTCTGGAATAAACCGTGGTTGTCCCATAATTTCTCAGGGTGAAAGTATGAACATATCCGTCTGAAACACCCCATTGGAAATATCTTGCATAGGCTACAACCAAGTAATCTCTGCTCCCAACAGCCGTTGAGGTTATGGCACAGTAGAGGGCTTTTCTCGTTCCCGTGAGGTTTATCGGACTGCTCTCCCAAGAGGAGGAGGTTTTAGCTCTCCGCCAGAGTTGTAACCTGTGGTTAGACGTTGTATGAACCAGGTAGATGTATGATCTATCACTGGTTACATCATAATATACGTAAGGGTAGTCATTGGAATAATAGACGTTCACCTGAAGCGGTGTTGCTCGGGTGATGTTCACGGTGTCCGTTATGTTTACCCACTTTTCATAATATTTTCTCCCGTAATATGACCTATAGAAGACATGTATCCTTCCCTCTTCCACAAGAACCCCCGGGAACGCGAGATAATCTGTTGAAGAGCTAGCTACAAGAATTGGGCTGGAGAAGGTGCTGCCGTTATCGACAGAGTATCTGAGGTATACACTTCTACCCGTTGAGTCCCGCCACACCTGGAATATGTGACCTTCATAATATGCCACAGTTCTGTACCCCCCAGAGAAGTAATGAGTATAGTAATTGACAGAGCTTGCAATAGCTCTAGGGGGAGTGATGTACTTGGACAAGGTGGTTCCGACATTAGTCGTTTCCACTCTGAAGAGTTCAGTGGTGTTGGAGGGGGAGGTGAGACTCCACTCGACCAAGCTATTCACCTCATAGGAGGTCTCCTCAAAGGACCCCTGACCGACACTTTCATTCAAAGTATACAGATAGGGGAATGGGAGAAGAGAGATCAAAACTGCGACAAGAGTGCAGAGGGATTTTGGTGTCATGTGAATACCACCGGGGCTTTTTTCATTACTGTTTAGCAACACAGCACTTTAACCTTTTTGGTGTGGCCTCCTCACATACCAATGCCAGAGATTAAGGGGATAGTATTTTATTCAGAGTGGTTTTACCCCGCTCCATGGACAGGGAAAATGAAAAAGTCAACATGATGATGGGGGCGGGGGGAAGGGCCATGCAGGATCTGCTGAAGAAGCTCACAGTGAACTTCTCCAGAAGGGGTGTAGCCGACATAGGGCTCAAGGAACTGGATGACTCAGCAGTTATCGGTCAATGGGCCCTCACCATAGATGGGCATACAGTCACACCCTATATCTTCCCCGGGGGGGATATAGGAAGACTCTCTGTTGCAGGGACCGTGAACGATCTAGCTGCCATAGGCTCTGAGGGGATTGCTATTGCCCTTGGGATAATCATAGAAGAGGGCTTTCCGGTTGAAGACCTAATAAAGATCTCAAAGAGCGTGGGTGAGGCTGCCGAAGAGGCTGGGGTTGAGGTAGTAACCGGAGACACAAAGGTTGTGGAGAGGAGAGAAGGTGGTATATATTTGACCACCGCAGGGATAGGCAGAATGCACCCCTATCTGATGGAAAACTGGGAGATTGCCGGGAGGAGAGGAGGCACCCCCTGGCTCCTTGACAGCAAGGTCCGCCCTGGGGATGCTATAATTATAAGCGGTACCATCGGTGACCACGGGATTGCTGTGCTCTCAAAAAGAGAGGGATACGGTTTCGAGACAGAGATCGTCTCCGATGTGATGCCCGTCAACCATATCCTGAAGAGTGCTTTAAGAGCGGGGGGGGTAGTATCGGCAAAAGATCCGACGAGAGGGGGCGTTTCAAATGCTTTGAATGAGTGGGCTGAGAAGAGCGGTTTTGGTATAAAGATATACGAGGAGAGATTGCCAATGAATGAGGGGGTCAAAGCCGCCTGTGAGATGTTGGGCATTGAACCACTTGAGATAGGCAACGAAGGGAAGCTCATCTTGGCCGTTGTGAGGGAAAAGGCAGAGGAGGTTCTTGAGAGTATAAAGAAGGTTAAAGGGGGAGAGAGGGCGGAGATTATAGGGGAGGTAACCCAAGATTTCAAGGGTGTTGTTATGGAAACGCTCTCAGGAGGGCTGAGGATCGTGGACCCCCCCCTAGGGGACCCTGTACCCAGAATATGTTAGAGGCTGTGATATCGATGGTGAAGACGGCAGAAAACCCAATGATTGAAGAAATTATAAAAACAATAGATCAGGCTTTCGAAGGTGATATAAGGGCCATGGAGGAGCTCAAGGAGATAACGGCTTTCGTCAAGGAAGTACTTCCCATCCTTGAGACCATTGAAAAGCTTGATGGGCCCGAGGAAATAAAAAATGCTCTTCAGAAAATGGCGGATGACTATGAGAGACTGCTCCTTGAGGTTTTCCGGGCAGTGGGATGAGCGTCCTATTTTCTGCCTCTTGAGGATAATCTCACTGGCGCATTTCGGCGATTTTTGTGAGATTTACAGGCCAAAATATGCCTGGACACGCCCTTTTTTCAGAAAGTTATATATATTTTGAATAAAATACCCCTACTGGGGTACAGGGGCCTGATATCCCACCCTAGGAGGTAAGATTTTGGCAATGCAGAAAATATCTGTGGAACAGGCTAAGAAGATTGCTGAGGAGAAGGGGCTTAAACCCGGCCGTGTGAAGGGAACGGATGGCGTTCAGTTCACAAAAGGAAACAATGAACGCCTTGAGGTGATTTCCTGGGAGGAATTTGAGAACATACTCAAGAAAAGGGGCCTTGCCGTCTACGAGAGCAAGGGCTGGATGAAGATAATGAAGGCGTAAGACGGCTCTTCGTAGCGTGCGAAGGGCCCCAGCGCCCTCTCTCCATTTTTTTGTTTTTTAGTGTTATTTTTCTGTGTTCCCTACTCTTTTTTGGTATTTCTAAAAGTGCAATAGAGATCTAAACCAGCTCAAGACCCCGTCACCAGGTATATTGCCAGCACAATGCCCATAACTGCCTCGGCGATGTAGAGGCCCGTTGCCAACATATAGGT
>Ga0164310_10000777_pt1 | contig 17437 bp, 19 predicted proteins | sample GuaBasSedimGuay1_FD_121795 | JGI IMG/M metagenome (GOLD analysis project Ga0164310, IMG submission 121795) | Subseafloor sediment microbial communities from Guaymas Basin, Gulf of California, Mexico - Guay1, Core 4569-9, 0-3 cm | ecosystem: Environmental > Aquatic > Marine > Hydrothermal vents... | reverse complement strand
TACAGATAGTGAACAAGCTGCTTTTGAAGAAAAATTTATTGAAGTAAGCGACATTAAATCGGATACACAATTTATTAAAAAATTAGGTGATTTAATTTTTGAAATGACGGGGAATGTAAATCTTAAAATGAGATTGTTTGTATTATCTAAAAAATTAAAGGGATGTTGAGATGCCTCCAAAATCAGAACGCCAGAGACGTATGTTGGGGGCTGACCTCGCTCGTGCCAGGGCTGGGAAGAAAACCAGAACTGGGATGACAGAGGCTCAGTTGGTAGAGTATCTTTCAGGGTCTAAGAAAAAACCCTTACATGCAAAAAAGAAAACATTAAGAAGGAAAAAGAAACGTGGCTAAAAGTTTAATGAAAAAAGCAAAGAGACTGTTTAGACAAGTTAAGGAAGGTGCTGGTTACTACGCTGCTGAGCAAAAAAGAAAGAAAAAAGCGAAAAAGCGGCGTTCAAAAAAGGATTGGGCTGCTAAATATAATGTTGGTACACGCAGTGTAATAAAGCAGTTAAGAGAAAGTGGTGTATCAGACGCAGATATTAAAAATCTTTTAGGAAAATAGGAAGGAATTAAAATGCCAAATCGTGATGGAAAAGGCCCAAGACAAAGGTCTCCTCGCCCAAGCAGGCGTAAGAGTGGAAGAAGAAAAGGGGGATGTAAATAATGGCCGCTGAGATGCGTGTGAAAATTATAGCTGAGCTTACTGGCTTAGGTGAAGAAATTACTATTGCTGAGAATTTTACAACAACTACACCAGATGGTGCAACCTATAATTATAGAACACAGGCAACGGGGGGAACAGAAGAAGCTCTTGACCTCGGTGATGTATCTACAGTAGAATTTGTTGTTATAAAAGCAGTAACTAATGATTTACAAATTGACACCAGTTATGCTGCGGGTACTTTTAGTGCAGAGCTTGAAGTCCCCGAAGGAAAGGCTGAGATGTTTAGACCAGTTGATGGTAATTTAGTTTATATAAAAAATAAAACGGGTAGTGAGGTTTGTGTTTATGAGTATCTTGTTGTTGGCACTACATAATGATAAAATCAAAAGAAAAAAAGATTCTTGAAAGCCTTGGTGAGTTAATTTATATGGCGTGTAAAGATGTTGTTCCCAGAGAAATGTATCCTACAAAAAGTACTTTTGTAGATATTTTTGAAGGGTTGAACTATTTGCGGATTTTAGTTAAGTATATGCAATTCGACCTTGAAGCAACAAAACGGGAAAACGAGTATTTGAGGAAGCTTTTAAGGAAAAAATAGTGCCAATTTATGAGTATATATGCCCAAAAGGGCATAAGTCAGAACAATTTGCTCCTATGAAGGATTATGAAAAACCTATCAAGTGCCCTCGATGTGGTGGGGTAGCTATTAGAGTTATTTCTTTGCCAAATACAGATTTAGTGGAGAATAAGAGAGAGTCTCGTTCGTTGGCAATGCCAGTTACAGATGTTAAAACTGGTAAAGCTTATGAAATACATCCGGGGGCAACTTTTGGGAAACCTAATAAAGCTGGGATGTGTCCTTTAATAATCCACAATCGTAAAGAAAAGTTGAAAAGAATAAAAGAAAGAAGTAAAGCAATTAGTGTACCTTTAACTGAAATTTAAACAAGGAGACAAAATGCCTGAAGAAAAAAAAGATGACGTTTATGGGGACGAGGAAAGTAACATTCCTGAGAGTGTTTTAGAAGTGCTTAAAAATGGTTACGGGGAAAGTACGGGTAATGAGATTGGGGAGACTGAATCAGAATGGAATGAGGATGTTGACGAAGGAGTAACTGGTTCAGAAAGTTCGGAGAAGGATGACTCTTCAGAAATTGTTGAAAGTACAGAAGAAACCCTTGATACTGAAAAACCTGATGAAGGTGCTGAGGATGAAGGGGAAGAGCAAGATGCGGAAACAGAACCAATTCCCCAGGAACAAGTAAATCTTGCGAGGCGGTTGGGTTGGTCCGATGATAAGATAGTTGAAGTAGCCGAGAATAATCCAGAGATTCTGGAAGATATGGTAACTTTGGCTGGCCGTCAAATCCAACAGCCCCAAAGTGAACAAAATGTGGCCCCTGCTGCCACGCAAAAGCAGGAAGTCAAGGGTATTGATAAAGTTAATTTGGATGAAGAAGCCCTTGGCAAATTGAGAGAAAGTTACGGTGATGAGGTTGTTAAAGATGTTATTTCTCCCCTCGTAGCGGGATTGAATACTACAATTGACCAATTAAATACTCTGCGGAGTCAGGTTAATAGTGTAGAACAAAGTACCCAAAGCCAACAAGCCAAACAAAACTTTGATGAGGCGAATGCTGTGTTTGACAGTTTGGCAGAAACATTTTCGGTTTTTGGTAAAACGGAAAGTTTGCCAAGGACTGCAACCGGAGAATATGATGTTAGTTCTCCTGCGGTACAGGAAAGAGCACAAGTATATGAGGTGGCACAAGCCTTTCATGCTGCTGGGAGACCTTGGTCTGATTCTTTAAAACAAGCGGTTCGTTGGTATAAGGGTGAGCACGCTGAGAAAGCGTTAGAACGTAAAATTGTAAAGGATTTGAATAACAGAAAGAAAAAGTTTTCTCCACGACCTACAAATAAGAAGGTTAAAAAGGCCTTTAAATCAAGGGAAGAAGAGGGTGTGGAGTTAGTCAGGAAGGCGTTTAAAAAATAACTCACAATGATTGTGAGCGTGGTTATAAGATGAGAGGATTAAGTAATGGCTATCACGGTCAGAAATGCTATTGATGTTGGCTACAGTACGTTTGAAGCTCATAAAAAAGATGACCTTCAAATGGCGTTTGAAAATGCCAACTACCAGTCTTTAAATGACTGTTTTGGTAAGGATAAAATGATTCTGTCTGGTGGCGACAGGATAAAGAGTTGGATTACCTTGAAAGATACTGGTAATGCACAGATGGTTGGTACGGGCTGGGAAGAAGACTCACATAATACTATCAACACAGATACCGAGGTTGTGAGTGATTGGTGTCAGGCCACAACAAATATGGATTATTCCAGAATTGAGCTTGGCTATACCCAGGATGACGCTTTGAGAACTTTCCGGTATTTGCAGGGTAAGAAAGAAAATATGTTCCGTGAGTTTGCGGATAAGCTTTATGAGAAGATTTGGAGTAGTCCTATAAACGCAGCAGATAAGCTCAATCCAGAGGGCATTCCGGCTTGGCTTTCAGTAGGTACGGATACCGAAGGCGATTTTACTGGTTATCAGGCTCAGTATAGTGGTACTGGTGATGCCTATAATATCGGTGGTGTATCGTGTAGTTCTACAGATAAGCCTCGGTGGGCTTCTTATTATGGTAATCACGATGGAGAGTTGGGCGACAATCTTATTGATTTGATTGACTCGGCAATGATGTCAACAAAGTTTCATACTCCGGCAATCCCGCATAAGATTGATAAAGATACGAATATGCACAACTTCCGGTTTTTCACCAATAAGAAAGTTCGTAGGAATATCAATGCTTACCTACGTAAGAACGATGACCGAATTGGTTCGGACTTAGCAAAGTATAGTGGTACTCCTTTTTATCAGGGTATTCCTGTTATTTATGTTGAGCCGTTGGATACGGATGTTGCGAATCTTTGGGATGCTGACCCTCTGTATGGTGTCAATATGGATTACTTCAAGACGTATGTCAGCAAGGCGAATAACTTTGTTACGACAGGGCCGAAAGCAAGGGATGCTGCTCATAATATCTTTTCGATATATCTTGATTTGAGCTTTTGCTTTCACTGCAAAAATCGTCAGAGATTAGGGTTCTTGCTCTCAAATAGGGACTAATAGTTTTTGATGTTAAGCTCACGGGCGGATACCTGGGGCTTTTAAGGGGAGTTAAAGGAAGAACGTAACTTTTCTCCCCACTACTTTAATATGAGAGGATATTTATTATGTTACCACGTTTTTCAACTACAAAAACAGCAGCCGAAAAGAAACGGGTGTTGTACGAAGGAACAAGTACTATCTATGAAGGTATGCCACTTTGCTACAATTATGATACGACTGACAACATAGATGGCTATGATAACACGGACGGAGCAGGAACTACCACTGATGAAGGTCATCAAAACGAGGGGAAGTACAACCGTGTTGAAGACCCCAGTGATGACAACATCGAATTTTTTGCTGGGGTTGTTGCTGGAACAGATAAACACGGTGTAACTGGTGATGGTGCTACGTGGCTGGATATATACGCTCCTAATGACGCCATTGTTCCGGTAAGAACTGACGCTAATTGTACTGTTGGTACAACTAAGCTGTATCTTGAAGGAGCAGATTTAGAGTTAGGTAGTATTGGGGCGGAAGTTGGTAATGCGTCTAAGTTAGTTGCTATTGCTATGGAAACTGTTGACCGTTCCAGCACTGCCGGGGTTGTGCTTGCCAGGTTGTTTATGCCCAATCCAATAGAGCACTATGACATAAGCTCTGCCAGTGGGCGTGGGCCTTCAGAGGATTTGTGGCAAGATTGTCCCTGGCAGGAAATCAAGAATGACCTGGGGCACGGGTTTTACTATGAAACCGATTTTATGGGGCCACTTGACCCAACAGATGCTTGTGGCTGGGAAGTTACCCAAGCTACCTCTGGTGCTTTAGATTCTGTTATTGGTGTCGGCGGTGAGTTGCACGCTACTGCGGGAGCTGCAACGGCAGACCAGGGTGTGAATGCACAGCTTCTGAACTGTTGTGTTAAGCCCGCTGCGGGTAAGACCATTTGGTTTGAGACCAGAGCACAGTTTAGCAACCTTGACCCGAACCAGTACTTTGTCGGAATTGCTTCTACGGATACAACCCTGATAGCTGGTGGTGAGTTGGACGAGACTAATCCAAGTTCAATAGGCTTTTTCCAAGATGTCAATTCTGATGCAGATAATATTGGCTGTATTACGCAGAAGGCTGGAAGTAATGAGACTACAGAAAACGTTGCTGAAATCAGTGAGGCTACTTGGGTAAAGCTTGGTTTTAGAGTTAATGGTGTAAGTTCTGTGCAGTTCTACGTTGATGGGGAACTTGTAGAGACAAGCTCTGACACTGATGATATTGCAGACGGTGTCGAGATGTGTCTCTCGTTAGTTTGCCAGAATGAAGATGGCTCAAACACCAACACCTTGAAGTTAGATTGGGTTCGTATAGCTCAGTTAGTGTAAGTTTGATTTAAGGAGACAGAGATGTTAGTAAATGTAGATGCTGTATTTAAAAATCTCAAGGGTGATACACTTAAAGATACTGACGCAGATGGTAAGGCTATAGATGCTACACTAAAGGAAGCCATTGTAAACGCGGTGCTTAGTCCCGGTCAGGATGAGTCTGGGAAGCAAAAAGTAGAGTGTTATGAGATTGCCAGGCGAGTTTTTGCAGGTGGGAACGTTGAGCTTTCCGCCGAGGACATTGTTCTAATCAAGAACAAGGTTGGCAAAGTGTATCCACCCTTGATAGTTGGGCAGGCTTACGCTCTGCTTGAAGGTAAGGCAGAAAAGGGATGATAAGACTGTCTCCTTTGTCATTTTTTATAATGGGTAGGCCGGGGGCAACTCTCCGGCTTACCTAATCTTAAAGGAGTGTTTTGTGAGTACACTTGAACAGACCTTCCAAAATATGTACAATACTGTTGGAGAATTTGTGGGATGGGGCAGCAGTCCTGCGGCTGGGGATGTTACAAAAGCTAAAAATTTGGTGTATCGGGGTTACAGACGGTTTTTACAACCAATCAATATGAGAAACGGAAAGCCCCACGTGTGGTCATTCCTTAAACAACACGGTACAATAACTACAGTTTCAGGTCAATGGCAATATGACCTTCCTGCGGATTTTGGTTACTTAACTCGCCCATTTAGTTTTTTTGAGGGAAAAGCCTTACCCCCAATGAAAGAGCGGTCTGTTAGTCAGGTGATGAATGCTCGTACAATTACTTCTTCAACATCGTATCCTTATATATTTGCTATCAGAAATGGTAAGTATATTAAGGAAATAGGTACATTGAAAGAGGTAATTTTTAATCCTACACCTGGGAGTGTTTATATTTTGAATTATTCTTATGTGATGTCTCCACCGAAACCTGTAAATGATGATGATTTGTTTGTAGGTGGGGCTTGGGCGAGTGAGGCAATCCTGGAGTGTTGTCTTGCTGCTGCTGAGTTGCAGATGGATGATACGGTAGGAGTACACAATCAGGAGGCAGAGAGGTTAATTCAAAGTCTTATACAAACAGACCTTCAAAACGCTCCGAAAATGGTAGGTAGGGTAATTGATGGTGGTTTGCGTCCAAGAGATTATTCAATTATTCGATTTCTTGATTTAGTCGAAAACAATTATGATTAAAATTTAGGAGAACAAAAACATGTCGCAAGGCAACATATTGTTTAAGATGGTAGACGGCCCAGTTGGTCTTGGGATTGACAAAGTAAGCCAGTGGGTGGACTACTCAGATTTCACTGATGGTGGTGGACAGTATGGTACGCTTACTATGAACCAAAAAATCCCCGCAGGCAGTTTTGTGATTGGTAGTAGAGTTAAAATTGAAGAAGCCTTTGATGGTGGAACAAACAATTTGAAGATTGGCAAGTCCAGTGGTGAGGACGAATTTTGCGATGGTGCGAATCTTGACCTTAGCAGTGTTGGGGTAGTAGGGGATAGTGCCGAAGACCCCCTGGAGTTTATTGCTTCTGAACAATCTGTTTATTTGCGGGTAGATGAAGGTACAGATTGGGGTGATGTTACTGCGGGTAAGGCTTTGATAGAGGTTTATTACTTAACAACTCACCTTGAACTTGCGAAAGGATACCCCAACAAATTTCATAGTTAATAAAGGAGAATATTTATGGCGAGAACAACAGCCGGTTTAAACTCTAATGCTGTTTCTGACGCAGGTGGTTCTGTGCGTGTAACTATCCCCGGTTCTCCCTTTCAAGTGCAGGCGAATGGGGGGGTTTCTATACCTTGTAGAAAAGTTTATATAGTAGCACCAAATGGTAGTTCTAATATTAGAGTACAGTTAGGGCAACCCTGTACTGCTACTACGGGAATTCAAGTTCCAGAAGTAGCTGCTGCTGGAGCAAACACAAGACATTTGCCGTTGAATATTGCTGATGTTAATATGTTATATTTTATTGGTGAGGCAGAGAATGATGTTGTTGATATTTTATACTTAAAATAAGGAGAGGAAATGTGTAAACGTAATGGGCGGGCGGTAAAGGCTGCTTTGCTTGCTATACTTCTTTTTTTTATAGTCTGGTTTAGCATTCCTTTTACCGCTTTGAGAGTACGAGATTCTGTGGTGATGGTATATATAGAGTCTCATGGTTTCCCAGTAGGTTTGGCTTCCGGTGTAATTATAGATGACGGGATTATTCTAACAGCCCGGCACGTTGTTGAAGACGCAGATAAAATTTGGATTACACTTGATGACGGTACTCAACTTGTGTCAACGGAGTTTTATGAGGCTGAGGATACAGACCTCGGTTTGATTATTTTTGATGCAAACGAGATGCCACCAGATGTTGGTTTGTCTTTTTTTGAGCCTTTTGTTGGGCAAACGGTATTTGGCATAGGCTCAAGATATAGTCTGTTTAATAGTTTTTTCAAAGGAGTTGTGGGAGCTAAAGACCGTTTAATTCCGTTCTTCGGAAGTAAAGAAATGATTCAATTAGATATAGCAGGGAATCCGGGGGACAGTGGATGTTCTCTTTTTAATAGGTTTGGGAGGGTTGTCGGAATTTTAGTAGGTGGGCGACCACAGGGTGTAACATTTATTGTTCCAGCTAAGGTATGCCGGTTGTTTTTGGCACAGTATTATGCAGATAAAGCAATGAAGGAGTGTGAATGATGGCTCATGTCGTGTTTAATTTGCCAATTCGAGGAGTGCACAAAGGCGGTGCAGTAGAGCAATCTCCTGCGATGACCAGTGGCCACATGAACAACGTGCGTGCTCGTGATGTGTTAGAGAATAAGGTAAGAATAGGCCAACGTCCTGGTTTGGATAAGTGGGGTGATGGAGACCAGGTCGGTGGAGCAGAACAGCCCGTAGTGGCAATATGTAGTGTGAGTTCGGTGGTGTGATATGGCATATACTTATGATAGTCATATTGTAAGTTCTGATGGCGGCCCTATAGAAAAACTTGATGATGCGAGCTATAACCGGTTTTGGGGTATTAAGATGCTAAAAGACCCCCCCGACTGGGACTACCCTGGGTTTATGTCAGGGTATCATATAGAAAGCTGGTCGTATGAGGACTATTTAGGGGTTGGATATAAATATGAAGTAGATGGTGAAAATGACTTTTATTTCTGTACCGCAGAAGATTCAAATGTTGTTAAAATTGACACAGGATTATCTTTTGAAGTTAAAATAAAGGGATATGATGAAAATAATAATGATTATGTTATTTTTGGTCCATATTCTTTTACTGTTCCACAATGGATATATCCGCCTGAGAATGTAGAAGTTTCTGTTGAGGGTTCTGTAGCAACAGTAAGTTGGACAAAATACCCAGATGATGGTGGAAACAGATATTATGTATATGTTGAGAAGAACAATGGTGGCTGGGAGTATTATACAGTTAGTTTCCTGACGGGATTATCCAAAAATTTCACATTGCCGGATGGTCATTATAGAGTTAAAGTTGGGAGTCGTTGGTATGATTCAAGTGATTGGTGTATAACGGGATTCCCGTATCCCACCGATTATTCTCACTATAGTACGAGAATATATGGTGATTGGGTAGAGTTTAATGTTTCATCTTTGCCATCAAAACCAACAAACCCGACCCCAGCAGATACAGACACAGAGGTAGATTTTTCTGATTATACATTGTCTTGGGAAGATGGCGGTGGAGCAGATAGTTATAATGTTTATTTTGGGGATAGTGAAACCCCTGTGTTTTTAGGTAATCAGGAAGAAACTTCAATAGAAATCCCATATACTATAGAGACAGATGAAGAAGGGGTTATACATGCTTACGTAAATGGTACTGAAATAAATTGGAATGTGCCTTTTTATTGGCGAATAGATGCTGTAAATGATTTTGGTACAACTACAGGGGATGTGTGGAGTTTTGATGCAAGGCCAATTAAAGTAACTAACCCTGAACCAGAAGATGAGGGTGAGGCCGATAAGCTGTTTCCTGAGTATTCTTGGGATGCTTCTACTGTTGCTACGTCTTACGATTTATATGTTGGTATTGGGGAGCTTGCTGGAGAACAGTCAATAGATGTGCTGGGGTTAGAGTCCACAAGTTACGATTCTGCGGTTGTAGATTTTCAGAATGGTTATATTTGGGGATATAATAGTACATATCATTGGCGAGTAGATGCTGCAAATGAGTTTGGTATTGCAGAGGGAGATGAGTGGACATTTGCAAGCATAAGTTATGAACCGCCTTTACCAACAGGGATTACATTAAGTGATGTAGAGGGAGAAGAAGGAGAACCAACAGGAACACCCACGGGTGAGAATAATGTGATAACAATCCAACGGTTAGTTGTGGCAGCAGACAATAAGTTGTTTTATGAAGATGAGTAGGAGTTTTAAGGAAAACTAAATGGCTGTTGATATTACTGACCAAATTAGTGTTAGAAGATTAGTAACAGTAGCTAACGGAAAGGTAGGTTATGAGGACGTGGCGGGAAGTTTAGTTGCAATAACAGACGCAGATGATTTAGATACTTCTGACCAACTTAATATGTTTGAGGCTTTTCAGAAAGTTATAGTGGTCAATGGTTCTATATTAAGGGTTGCTGATTTTATAAATACAAAATTAAGTACAGCAGATATAAAACCGGATGATGATAATAATGTAGCTCCGATAAAAGGTACAATTTTAACTGGACAAACATCAGGAGCTAAAATGATTGTGGATTTTTGTACTGCTGCGAATGGGGCTGCTTGTGTTTATGGCTATACTAAGTCTGGAACATTTGATGAGGCGGCGGAAGTGGTAACTGGTACAAATGCTACTGGAGACCCAACAGCCGTAAGTTTTACACTTAATGCCCTTCCAGCAGAAGCCTCAGACATGCCGCATTGGTATAATTATACCACATATAACAATGACACAAGCACTTACGGGGAGTTGCCTGCAAAAGCTTATCTTGGTTGTTTATACCGGGGACGGGCAGTGTTAGCCGGAGACCCCGACCATCCTCATCAGTGGTATATGTCAAGACAAGCAAATATCTGGGATTATGCTTATACTGCCAATGACGCTCAATCTCCTGTTGCTGGAAACAACGCAGACGCGGGGGAGTGTGGTGATATTATCCGATGTTTAATTCCGTATAAGGATGACTATTTAGTTTTTGGTTGTGCTACTACAATCTGGGTTTTAAGAGGAGACCCTGCTTCTGGGGGTTCTTTAGATGAATTAGATTTAACTGTTGGGATATTTGGAGCAAATAGTTGGTGTTTTGATGGTGATGGTAACTTATATTTTTGGGGAACTGGTGGAATTTATGTAATGCCTGCTGGTTTTGGGGCTATAAAAAGTTTAACTGAAAACGCTTTACCCAACATTGTAAAAGATGAGAATGTAAGTCCTGAAACACATCGAATTACGATGGGATATGATAGAAAAAGACGTGGAGTTTTGACTTGTATTACAAAACTTTCAGATGGAACGAATAGTAATTATTGGTTTGATTTAAGAACCGGCGGATTTTTCCCAGAGAGCTATCCGGAGGAGTGTGGACCATATTCTTTGTTTTATTATGCCGCGAATGACCAGGAGTATGCGGATTTGTTAATTGGTTCTAAAGATGGTTATGTAAGAAAATTTGATAGTTCTGCAAAAGATGATGATATAGGTCCTTCAGACCAAGCAATAAATAGTTATTGTGTTTTACCGATACAGCCCCTCGCACCGGATGGAGACCACGAGGGTAAACTTACTTCCTTGACGGTAACTACTGCTGGGGGTGCTGCTGGCGGAGATTTTAGCGACACAGATGGGGTAAGTTATGAATTACACAAAGGAGATGACGCCGAGACTGTTTTAGAAGACATTGTGGACGGGGCTACTGCTTTGGAGAGCGGGACTTTAAGTGGCACAGGAAGAAAAGAAAGAATACGTAAAAGGGTACGTGGAGCGTACCTTGGATTTAAGTTATCAAATTCTACCGCAGATGAGACTTGGGCGATAGAGGCCGTTGCTGGAAATGTTGAGCCAGCAGGTAAAATAAAATAGGGGATTAAGATGAGTTATACGGACATTATTGCACGATTTCAAGCACAACAAGCTGCTGCAAGACGAGCAAATGAGTTAAGGTATGCTCAAGCTTTAAAATTATATGACCAGATTATAAAACAATACGAGACTGGTGGTGGTTTTGGGGCTGGTTGGGAAGCCCAGTTGGGTAGGCAGAAAGTAAAAGACATCGCTGCTGGTCAACAGTCTTTGGTTAGTGGTGGTTTATTTGGAACAACAATTACTGCTGGGTTGCCTAAAAAATGGGAAGAAGAGGTTGGGACGCCTGCAAGATTAAAGCTTGAAGATATACGTATGGAAAGGCTTTCCCAAGCTTTACAAGCTAAAGCTGGTTTAATTGAAAGACGTGAGGACATTGGGCCAGATTACGCTACAATCGCGGCTTTGGCCGCAAAAGCGGCGGCTGCTCCTCAAATCGCCTATGGACAAGCTACACCACAGTTTGCTGGTGGTTATGGGGCAGGAAGCCCATTTGGGGGAACACCCGCTTCTACTGGTGGTTCTACGGTTAATCCAAGGGGTACTCGTTCTACAGGAAGTTATAGCTCTACACTGGTTGCAGGTACTCCGCCTGCTTGGGAATCATCAGTTGAAGCTTATAAAAAAATACCGAAACCCCCGAAGCCAAAACCATCTCCCTATCAATATGCTCCCTTTACACCAAGTCAGCAAATAGAATATCAGTTTACTCCTGAACCACTGAGAACCTATGAACCTAAGTGGTATGCTTAATAGGTTTTAGAGAATCTAAATGAGTTTAATAAACACAATACCAACTGTTATAAAAACAAATGATTGGAATAGTGCAGTTGAATTCTCCAAAAAAACTCGGCAAGCTCTCCAGCAATTAGCCCACTTGCGGCTTGGATATGATAGTTCCCCTGCATTTGAGAATATAACATTAAACAGCCTTACCGCAAGCAGGTTAGTTCAAACTGACACAAACAAGCAGCTAACCTCTGTTTCAGATTTAACAAGCTGGGTGTCTGGAACTGCTAAACAAGTTAATGTTACTGATGATGGTGATGGCTCAATAACTCTCTCAACCCCGCAGGATATAGATACAGATTCGTACCCTGTATTTATAAACACAAATACTGCACTGTCCCCGATGATTATGACGGGTGGTGAAATATCAGAGGGGACAAATGCTGGTACGGTCAAAGTTGGTGCTTTGACAGCAATGCTCAGAACAACAGATTCTGAGACCGGGACACTCACAAAAGTAACTTTAGCTGAGCAAGATAATATAACCCTTGCTGCTGCAAATACTTTTTATCATATCATATTGACATACGGAGACCCTTGTACAATAGCTACTTCTGAGAGCAGTCCTACTGGAACTAACGTAATAGGAGTGGGTCATTGTCTTAAAGAGGCCGATGATACATTACATTATGCTACTGCGGGGCTAAGGCTTAATGATGGTGTGAGAAAGTTACATCATAGGGCCAGTAAATTACGCAATATCGAAAAGAGTTCCGGTTGTGCAGTGGCGAGTACAGGAACACGAAATTTTACAATTAGTTCTGGTTTTTTTCATCGTGGAATAAATCAATACTCGTTTTCAGAAAAAGACACATCTGATACTGACACATTTGATTATTTTTACTATAACCCAACAACTTCTGCTTGGGTTAAAGATGACAACGAGGGTGCTCATTATACGGCTTTAGATAATACCCAATATAATAATATCGAGGCGGGTACGGGTCTGGAAAACCTTACTTCAAATAAGTACACAACCAACTGGATATTTGTTCACCCAGACGATGAGCATATTATAGTAGTGTACGGTCAAATTAACAGCACTTTGACAGACGCAAAAAATGATAAGATTCCAGCAAATTTGCCCTCGATTATAGACAAGATGGGGTGTTTGTTGGCTAAGGTTATAATTCAGCAAGGTTCAGATACCCTTATTGTGGAAAACGTAGAGTATTTTACCTTTGAGCGGGATATTACTGTTGACCATAATGAGTTGGCTGGATTGCAAGGCGGTACTACAGATGAGTATTATCATCTTACTGCTGCGGAGCATACTTTAGGTGCTGCAATAATGGCACTTACTCCTACCGACAGTAACTTTATTGTAGGGGACGGTTCTACTTGGGTCGCTGAGTCAGGAGCAACTGCACGAACATCATTGGGTTTGGGGACTGGGGATAGCCCAACATTTACAGGACTAACTCTATCCGACCTTACCGAGGGTAGCGTTTTATTTGTAGGAGCTGGGGGAGTTATCTCTGAAAATAACTCAGAGCTTTTTTGGGACGCAACCGCAAATAACGGACACGGCGGGCTTGGGGTTGGAACAACAACCCCCAACGCCGCATTTTCAGTTTATAACTTACATCATAAGTGGGGATACATAAGGCTGGGACAGGAGGATTCTACTGAAAACGAGAATTACTGGGATTTCGGAGTAGGTGATTTTGCGGATGATGATAGTAACGATTTTTACATTTATACAGATGGGACAGCGGGAGACGCTTTTGTTATAAAGGGGGATAGTGGTAATATCGGTATCAACGTTACTGACCCTGATACAAGATTAGAGATTTTTCATAATGGTAATCAATTAAAGCTTTCTTTTGATGATACAGATAATTGTGTATTTGCGGTGGATACTGCTGGGGAGTTGACTATAACCCCAAGTGGTTCAGCAACTACCCTGGCCGGAAGTCTGGACGTTAGTAGTCTCAGCTTTAGTGGCAACCCCTCTATAATTTCCTCAGCCAATACGATACAGATTAAGCCTTCTGGTGATACAGATGACTATCTGGAGTTTTCTACGATTGGCGAAGTTCCATTTATAAAAAGAATAGGGGGCACATCTATCATACTTGAATCAGACAGTACTGATTGGGTATCCTACGAATTAAAGGAAGACATATCTAATTATGCGGGGCTTGTATGGTCTAAAACGGGGGGTAGTGTATTTCCGGCTTCCGAAGCAGCGCTTTATGCAACTGGGCCGATAGATTTGATGCCTAATTTAGGCACAAATGGTTATATTCAATTAACCACAGTTTCCAATGTTCCAACAATCGGCACGGTAGGTGCTTGTGATTTGAAGATAACTTCATCAAGTGGTACTATCAATTTTGACAATGAGAATCTTACAACTACTGGTAGTATAACATCTGACACACTAACCATTACAGGCCCAAACCAGGATTTTAAGTTTATGGCCGGTTCACTTGATAATGACTTATTTACTATTGAAAGTCAGACATCCGGGGTTAATTGTGATTTACAGATTTTGAATAAAGATAAAGACGGAACTGATAAGATAAGGTTTTTTCTTTATGATAAAGGGGAAGCAGGTGCTACAAATTATGAGCGGTTGGTAATAAGTAAAACAAATACAAGAGCTAATGTTTTAGTACAAGCAGGGGGGACAGGAACAAAACGAGAATTATATGTTAATGCTAATGGCATTGAAATAGATTCAGACGCAGCTCTTACGTTAGAGGCAGGAACAGCCGGGGTAAGGTCAACAACTATTTATGGTGATGATACATCCAACAGTCCAAATGTATATATATCAAGTACAGGGTGGCTACAGCATTCAACATCCTCTAAAAAATATAAAACAAATATTCAGAACATAACCGATAGTGAGCTTATTTATCAATTAAGACCAGTAATCTTCAATTCCAAGTGTGAGGGGGATGACCCTAATAAATTATTTTATGGTTTAATTGCAGAAGAAATACAACAGGTTATTCCATCTGCTGTTCATTTTAATAATAAAAATGAAGTAAGCGGTTATGATAGTCAAATGATAATGGCTTTAATGCTAAAAGAAATACAAAATTTAAAAACACAATTACTTAGTTTAAAAGTCTGATTAGAGGTATACTATGGCAATTCGAGTCCAATACGGGGATGTGAAGGATTATGCAGCACTGGGGGTTTTAGCAGGTAAAGCAACTGCTGCAAGGGAAGCTGCTGCAAGGCAAGATGTAATGAATAGACAAATGATGCAAATACAAGCTCAGGCAGCAGCACAAGCGAGACAATATGAGCACCAAAAAGAAATGGCCGAGTTTGATGCTTATATGAATACGGAGAAACTAAAGCGGGCAGAAGCTTTTGAACTATATAAAATGGAGCAAAGAAGCTTACATGATTTTGATATGGTCGAAGCAAAGCGGGTTGCTTTATTTCAAAACCAGTTACAACAAGACTTGCGAAAACAACAGGAAATAGATGCAAAACTTGAAACCTTAGCAAAAAAAGCCCCTGTAGAAATGGGTGGAGATGGTTATTTAAGTGCACAAGAATACCAAGATGCAGTTATGAAAGTTCAGGGAATTCCAACTCCAAAGAGGGCAGGTGCTGATTTTAGACAGCTTGAACAAGATACTCAGTATTATCTTGATATAATATCTCGGTATAAAAAGGAGCACGATTTTAAGTGGGGGCCGGGGCAAAGATTAGGTACGGCGGTTCTGGATAAAAACGGAAATGTTGTTAGGGAAGCTACCCCTGCGGAAAAGGCTCAGTTAGAGTATGCTGAGAGGAGGTTAGCAGAAACGCAGCAACGACTAAGTCCACAGGCAGGTCAAGGTACTTCCCCTGTGCTCAGTCCAGAATCACGGGCTTCTTTGCAGAAAATTCTTGAAGAAGGAAATCCGGATAAAATGAAACTTGCATTAAGTCGGTTGTTAGGGAGATAATAATGGCAGATATATTTGCTGACCTTGTTTCTGATGACAGGAAGTCTTCCTATACTCCACCAACCACTACGCCTATTCCCCATATCCCGGAAGGCGGACTTCCTACTCTCGGTGGGGGAGAGGATATTTTTGCAGATATAGTGAGTGCAAACGAAAAGGACTTAAAGAAAATAGGATTTTTTGAGGCGGCTATTCAAGACCCTTTGACCAAAATCCCGTTTAGTCCTTATGGTGCTGTGGAAACCGCGTCAGTAGTCCAAGCTGCAAATCGCCTAAGTTCCGGGAAAAACTACCAAGAGTTTATAGAGGGTGAAAGAAAGTCTGAACAATTAGGGGGGCTGTTTGGGGGATACCGAAGGCTGCATTTGCCTACTGCGGAGTCCTTAAAACAAGAAGACATCAATGTCGTAACCAATTACTTTGAAAAAATGGCAGAACGGGCAGAAAGAGGTTATAGTACCTTGGGTACTGTTGGGGCAATTACTTCTGCAATGCCTGCTTTTGCAATAGAGTTTTTGGCAACTGGTGGTCTCAAACAACTTGGTTCTAAAACTGCTCAGGAAGCTGGTGAAAGGATATTAAAACAATATGCTAAGAAAGGCTTGGGGAAAGCTGTTGTAGGCATATCTAAGTTTGCGGCAGGGGCAGGAGCAAGGGCTTTAGCAATGCCCCATCGTGGAGCAGAAGCAATCTTAAAAAGACGTTTGCCTAAAGGTGTGAGTTTTGATGACCTTGATAACATACATCTTACAAAACCAGATGAAAAGGTTTGGACTTCAGTTTGGAAAGGGGCTTTAGACCATTATATTGAAGTTGCCTCTGAGCAGGCTGGTGAATACTTAGGGCCAATCATCAATAGACATATCGTAGGTAGACTACCTTTGCTTGGAAAATTTACAGGAGCGTTACAGCGGGCTTGGTTACAGAAGTTTCCAAATAAAAATGCTGGTGATTTTTTGACAAAACTGTATCGTAAAGGGGGGTTTCATGGAATCCTTGCCGAAATAGGTGAGGAAGATATAGGTTGGATTTCTCGTGCAATTCTTGATATAGAAGATTTTGGTGTAGGCCCAAATGCAACAATTGGCCAAAGGTTGCGGGCGGGCCTGACCCAAGATATTCAAAACTTACCGGCGGAGCTTATCGCTTTTTCTGTGCCAGGTACAGTTGCAAGGGGTACTAACTTTTTATTAAGTAAGGGACAAGCTGTTCCAAAATACACCATAGTTAAAGTAAACGCAGAGACCGGAAAAGTCCTTAAAAAAGAGGGAGAGTATGATTCTTCCCTTGCTGCTTATGAGGCTGTAAAAGAAAAAGTTTCACCAAATGACAGATATAACAAAATTGAGTATGAGATTAGAGAACCGGGGGAGTCTCTTAGAAAACCGAGACATTATGACGAAACGGGTACGGCTGAGGAAGCATACGCAGCAGAAGAAGCAAGGAAGGAAGAAGAACTAAGAAAAGGGGAATGGTCTTATGAATTTGAACCACCTAAAGGTAGATATTTAATAAAACAAACAGACAATGAAGGAAATGTT
>Ga0164310_10000776_pt1 | contig 17439 bp, 23 predicted proteins | sample GuaBasSedimGuay1_FD_121795 | JGI IMG/M metagenome (GOLD analysis project Ga0164310, IMG submission 121795) | Subseafloor sediment microbial communities from Guaymas Basin, Gulf of California, Mexico - Guay1, Core 4569-9, 0-3 cm | ecosystem: Environmental > Aquatic > Marine > Hydrothermal vents... | reverse complement strand
GCTCCGGGTATAAAGATTAAAATTATTGGTAAAAGGCCTGGGGAAAAACTCCATGAAATCTTAATTACTCAAGAAGAGGCTTCTCATACAAAAGAGTTTAAAAGTTATTTTAAAATTTATCCACAATCTGTCAATCGGTGTATTAGAAAAGGCATGACACCCGAACAAGCTATATTTCATGTAAAGGAGAATTCATGGACAAAAAGAAAAAAATAATAAAAGCAGAAATTCTATTTTCAAGAAAATGTAATTTAAAATGCTCTTATTGTAAAATGGTAACAAATGTGAAAAACACACTATCTATTGAAGATTGGAAGAATGGTCTAATTAACTTAAAAGAATTGGGTTGTGAGCTGGTGGTTTTCTACGGAGCGGAACCATTGCTTGAGTTCGATAAATTAAAACATGTGATAAAAATTGCCGCTAATTTAAGTATTGATACAACCGTTATCACGAATGGTACTGTAAAAAATACTAAAGAAAAACTATGTGAATTATACAATAATGGATTACGTAGTCTTTCAATGTCTTATGATCCATTATCCTTAGATAGAAGTAGTGCTTTAAAATCAGAACAAGCTTTGGAAATACTATTATGGTTTAAAAAATTTAAAGATATCCGTGATGTTGCCGCTATTGCAACTATTACCGCTGGCAATTACTCGTATTTACCAGATATGGTTAAACGAATGTCTGCGCATGGTATTTGGACATTTTACGATTTATACCATTTTGATAGAAAACAAATTGGTAGTAAAGTGGCTCCCTTAGATGATTATTATGCTTTTGATGTTATCAACGCCGAAGGAACCCGTAAAATACTGAATCAAGTTAATGATATGAAAAAAGACGGATATTTGGTTCACACAAACCAGCATTACATTGATATCTTGAATAAAAACTCCAGGATACTTTTAGATTATAATTGGAATTGCGCCGACTATGACCAATTCCCTTCATGGGTAACAATTGACTGTGATGGTACAGTTTATCCATGTGATGACTTTCAACCTAAACTGGTTGAACCTTTTAAAGTAACAAAACTCAGTACCCATTGGGAAGAGTTCAGTACAAAAATGAAATTAATGTGTAAAGCTATATGCCCTGGCTGTTTTTGGAATACCCACGTAGGAGCACACGCAATAAAAGCTGGTATTGAAAATATTGATGATTACGTACACGGGAGGAAATAATGATAATATTAGTTAGCGGAGGATTAGACTCATATATTGCTTGTAGATACTTAGAAGAAGATAATTCCGGTTATATATTAAAAGCTTTATTTATTGATTACCATGGGAAATACACCAAAAAAGAAAAAGCAGTGTGTGAGCGATTATATCCTAAATTACTTGTTGATGATACTCTTAATTTTAATAATATAGAATCCGGTAAAAAAGCTTTTATTAAAAATAGAAATGCTTATTTTGCTCTAATTGCCAGCAATTACGGAGAACGTATAGTAATGGGTGGATTAAAAGATGATAATGTCGGAGATAAATCACCAGAATCTTTTCTTGCAATGGAACGTCTACTCAATACAATAGATACAAAAAATCAATACTCCGTTATTTCTCCGTTTTGGCGAAAAACTAAATCAGATATTATTAAATGGTATCTTGAATATGGTTTTGATGTAGAAGATTTATTACAAACAACCTCTTGTTACCACCCGACTGAACACTTTTGTGGGAAATGTCCATCATGTTTCAGAAAATGGTGTGCATTCTCGGACAATAACATAGCTCATTATTTACCAACGTTTAAGAATAAAGAACTTGTTGAGACGTATCTTAATAATATTAAATCGTATGATTTGCAGAGACAACAAAGCATTAAAGATGCTGCTAAAAAGATGGGGGCAATGTGAAAGAAATATATGTAGATATTGATGGTACTTTAACAAACGAAACCATTGGCCATGATTATGCAAACAGAACACCACATAAAAAAAATATAAAAATTGTAAATAAATTATATAATGCTGGACATCTTATAATTTTATGGACTGCACGTTACGGTATAGATAATGATGTTACAAGAAATTGGTTACGAGATTACGGAGTAAAATATTCAACTATAATTTATGATAAACCTAATTATGACATTTTAATTGATGATAGAGCAGTTAGTGATTTCAATAATGAAGTAATAAATAATATACTGGCGGACTCATGAAATATCCAAAGAAAAAAGATCAAATGGATTTAATTGGAACTGTGTGTACGTTTAAACGGAATTTGTATGCTCAATACTTTAAAGATGGTTCTCGTAAATGGGTGCGTAGTGCCTCAGGATACAAAGAGCAATTTGGCAAAATAGTAGGGTTCGGCTACACGTATAATGGTAAATATATTCCAGAAAGCGGAGGATTCTTTGACTCCGATGATACTGATGTTAACTATGCACACTTTAAACCATCTAAAAGAGTTGTGCATATAAAAGTCAGAATTAAAGGAGAAGGTAAATCTATAAAAGTACACCCAATAGATTGTAAAATTGTAAAGGAGAAAAAATGAAAAAGAAAAGAGGACAAAACGGTAATGTAATAACAAAGATTAATTTTGGGTGTGGTACAAATCTATTGGAAGACTACCTGAATATTGATGCAACAGATATAAACACAAATGGGCAATTTCACTTTAAACAGAGTGATTTATTGAACCCACAAGAATTACCCAATGATTTCTTTACTGAAATTAAAGCTCAAATGGTGTTTGAACATATTCATCCTGATTTGATTCCGTCTGTGATTTACACAATGAGTTGTTTGCTTCAAATGGATGGTATTGTTTATGTAACAGTACCGAATTACGCTTATTTTGCAAAACAATTCATGTCCATCCATGAAGATTTTACTAATTTTACCCTAAAAGATTTAACTTGCATGAGAGAATCCATGTTTCAATTACTTGATCCAATGATTAAAATGGACAATTCTACTGCTTACAGAGGACATCAGAGTTTCTGGACACCTGCAATGGCAAATTATTGGTTCCGTGGAGAAGGATTTAATGTAAATGACATGGTTGAAGATAACCCGGTCTTGACATTCACTGCTGTAAAAAAAGATAAATATTCGGTGGCTAAAAATGTATAATAGTTTACTGCTTGACAGTGGTGCGTTTTCCGCAGAGAAATCTGGAACTCCAATTAATTTGGAAGACTATATTAATTTTATTCACAATAATAAGCATCGTATTGATATCTACGCAAATTTAGATGTTATTGGTGACTGGGAGAAAACTTGGGAAAACCAAAAAACAATGGAAGCAGAGGGTTTGACACCACTACCAGTTCATCATCTCGAAGACCCCATGAAATGTCTTGATTGGTGCCTTGAATATAAATACTTTGCTCTTGGCGGTGTTGCTGGTGGATTAGGTATGAAAGACAGAATACGCTTTTTTAATAAGTGTTGGGATATTATTTGCGATAAAGATGGATACCCACAAAGTAAAGTTCATGGTTTCGGGGTTGCAAGTCCTTCAATCGTTGCAGCGTACCCTTGGTTCTCGATTGATTCGTCAAGTTGGGTTGCTTATGGTAGATATGGGATAGTTATCTTACCAAAAATAAAACTAAATGCCTATGACTATTCAGAAGCACCAGTAAAATTATTTGTCACCGACAGAAGCACCAGAAAAGAAATTGATGGGCTTCATTATGATACATTGTCTGAACATGAAAAAAAAGCTTTTAATAAGTACTTGGACAAATTTGATATACCATTCGGTGATGCAGATACAAAAGGTGTATCCAATGATAACTTTTATAGAGATTTATTGAACTATTTTTTCTTCACCGAGATGTGCAAACAAGCACCCAAATATCCTTGGGCGTGGCGCAAACCAACGGTGCAAACTTTATTTTAAAATGGAGGTAAATTATGAAGTACAAAGAGTATACAGCTAATGTTATCCGTATAATTGACGGAGATACTATTGAAGTTATGATTGATATGGGTTTCGGTATTAAATACACATCTAAATTACGCTTCCTTGATTTTGATGCACCAGAAACATATAGACCATCTTGTCAAGAAGAAAAAGAAGCTGGACGACACGCCAAAATGTATCTTTACGACAGATTGAGTAAACTTGAATCGGTTACTCTTCGGACATACAAAGATAAGAAAGGTAAATATGGAAGAATACTTGCCCGTATTTTTATTGGGGATGAAGACATTATTGAAACAATGAAAACACTGGGGATGGAGAAACAAAATTATGGCAGTTAAATTTTATGGGGCAGGTAATTTCGTGTTGATGGCTGACCCAGAAAAAGAACAAAGATTTGTTGAAGAAGTTCAAAAAAAGTCAGGGAAATGTAACCGATTAATATCTTTCTTTTTCAAGAAAGAATTAGAAACTGTAATGTCTGTTAAAAAGAAAGGGGCAATTGATGATAATTAAATACTGTGATTTTTGTAACACACCGATGAATGAGAACAATACTTTTAAAATTGAGAACAAATTGCAGGCCACTCTTTATTTGTTTAGTAAAGGAAGTTCGAGAGCGTCAACTGCTAATATCACAATCAGTTTTGATTCAATAGCCACCAGTAACAACGATATTTGCACTGCTTGCATCCAAAAAGCAGTTAATGAAGGTTTTAGTAATTACAAAGGAGTGAAGAATGAAAACTAAAGTATTACTTGATGCTATTAATACAGTACTACCTGGAACAAGTTCTAAAGGTTTAATATCCGGGACTGAAATGATTGTCATTATAGATGGTGAGTTGACTGCATACAATGACCGTATCAGTGTGTCCACTTTTGTAGATGACCCCGGGCTTATGATTGAATGTGCAATTAAAGCTGATGATTTCAAAAACATAATCAAAAGTATTAAGGAACCTGAAGTTGATTTGTCTATGGGGGATAATATACTTTCTATAGTTTCTGAAAAAACAGAAGCCGAAATCCCAGTTACATCTGAAATTGATACCATCTTAGACATGATTAAAAGCTTGAACACCGATGACTTAGAATTTACAGACTTACCTAAAGATTTTAATAATGGTTTAGCTTTAACTCGATTCAATGTATCTGATGATTATAGTGACCAGAATAACCTGTTTTGTTTAAACCTTGCTGATACTTTTATATACAGTGCCGACAATTTCAGACTAAGCCGATACAAAGTTAACAATTCTATTGGATTAAACTGTTTAATCCCAAAAAACAATCTTAATGATTTGTATTCATTTGGAGCAATTGCAATTGCAAAATCAGCTGGTTGGGTACACTTCTTGAATGAAGATGATGCTATTTTCTCTTGCAGACTTGTTGTTGGCCCATATCCGGTAAATGACACAATGTTTAACATTGGTGAAGATTCTGTAGTAGTAGAATTACCCGATACACTGCAAGAAACACTTGAAAGCATCACCTCACTGTATGACGAAGTTTTAAACGCCCATAAAGCTGTAAAGATTCAATTCAAAGGAAATAAATTATATTGTGAGATTGAAAAAGAAAAAGTATGGGTTAAGAAAACATTAGATTTACCTAATAAAAAAGCACCAAATGTTTCTTTTATTTTATCATCTGTATTCTTATCTGAAATTTTAACATATACAAAAGAGGTTAAAGTAACAACAAAACACGCTGTATTTGAAACACCAGTATTTAAACATATAATTCTATTACAATTGGGGAATTAATATGGCGATTATTCAAAGTTTCTTTGGACCAGACACACCAAGTGAATGTAGTAAATGCAAGCAAAGCAAAGGATGTAAAAACCCTTTCATGACGTATAAAGGTTTAGGTCGTCAAAAGATATTGATAGTAGGTGGTTGGCCATCAGCAGAAGAGGACCGAACTGGTGTATTTTATTCTGGTACATCTGGCAAACTATTTAAACAAAAACTCCGTCTTCTTGGTTATGATTTAGACAAAGATTTCTGGTATACCAAAGGTGTGTCTTGTACAAGTGCAAAGCCACCAACAAAAACTGTAATTAAGAATTGCCGACACAGAGTAAATAAATTAATTGCTGATTTGAAACCTAAAGCAGTCTTTTTACTGGGTAATGTTGGTATAGATTCTGTTATTGGTGAATGGGTTCATATAGCAAGTGCTACTTCTTTATCTGGATTACAAATACCATTACACGATATGAACTGTTGGGCATTTCCTTTAATGGCTCCAGAAATAACTCTTGGAAATAATAGAGATAAAAATGCACAAGAATATTTCAGCTTTGTATTTAAAAAAGCATTGGATGCTTGTAAAAAGTTACCAAAGTTAGAACAAGTAAACTTCATGGACAAAATTGATATTTTAACTGACCCAGATGATATTATCCAATCTATTCAAGATATAATACACGATGAAGAACCGTCAGCTTTTGATATTGAAACTTCTGGATTGAACCCATATGATACTGAAGATGGTAAAAGTCATCGAATATTTACAATGGCTATCAGCAATAAACATTCAACGATTGCATTTCCTATTGATTATCCGGGAGCTTACAAATATGATGAAGATTACGAAGATGTTTGTGATGCGGTGTATGCATACCTTGAAAGTGAAAAGTGTCCCAAGATTGCACATAGAACAGAGTTTGAAAATAAATGGTGTACTGTTCTGTTGGATGCTGATGTAAAAAATATGCACTGGTGTACTAAGACAACCCAACATATCGTTGATAATAGAATTGGTATAACAGGTTTAAAGCATCAAGCATTTGTGCGGTGGGGTATTAAAGATTATGATACAACATCCTCTATGTACATTAAGTCTGGAAAAAATACCATTTTTAACAAAATGGATAAGATGCCACTCATGGAACAGCTACTTTATGTAGGTGCTGATGCTTTTTTAACATACAAGTTGTATAAAGAGCAAAAGGAAGAGCTAAAATCGCTTGATACACAACGTTTCTTTAATGACGTAGTGAACATGTTCAATGAGATGTCAATCAACGGCATATGCATTGATACAGACTTTTACGAGCGTGAGAAAAAAGAACTTGAAGAAGATATAAAATATATATTTGAAGATTTGTTTTCCTCTCAAGAAATTATATCTTATGAAAATAAATACGGAGATATAACTTTCACCAGTAATGATGACATAAGACAACTCTTTTTTACGCATCTTGGTTGCAAGTCTGAAAAAGAAACAACTAATGGACAAGCAAGTGTGGATAAAACAGCCCTTGAAAAAACTGGACATTGGATTGCAAAAGAACTATTGCGTATCCGGAAACTATTAAAAATTAAAGATACTTATATTGCTCAATTCATGAGAGAAGCAAGAGATGGTAAAATTCATCCAAGTTTTAATGTGTTCGTAGCAAGAAGTTTAAGAAGTTCAAGTCAGAACCCGAATTTTCAGAATATACCGAAACGTGATGAGCTTTCAAAATATATTACTCGTTCCGGATTGAAACCATCACCTGGCAATAGATTAATTGAACTGGACTTTAGTGGAGCAGAAGTAATAACAAGTGCCGCTTACAACAAAGACCCTAATTTAATTAAATACTTGATTGATGATAAAACGGACATTCACCGTGATAATGCAGCAGATATCTGGAATACTACTCCCGATAATGTATCTAAAAAAGTTAGATTTTTTGCAAAGAATTGTTGGACATTTCCCCAATTTTATGGTGACTATTATGGTTCGTGTGCCAAAGCTCTGTGGGAAAATAACAAAGAAGTCTTAGAAGATGGAAAAACCTGTCTTGAACATTTGAAAGAATTAAAACTTGGAACTTTCAAAAAGTTTACTGAGCATTGCAAAAAAGCAGAAAAGATAATGTGGGGTACTCGCTTTAAAGTTTATGACCAGTGGAGAAAAAATTCACAAATTGAATACCGAAAAAACTTTACTGTAAAAACCTATTTTGATTTTGAATTTATTGGTTATATGGACTGGAAACAAGTTGCTAATTATCCAATCCAAGGTACAAGTTTTCATTTACTTCTTAAAGTCTTGTTGAAAATGAATAATTGGTTGAAAGAAAAGAAAATGAAAACAAAATTAGTGGGTCAAATTCATGACTCAGGTTTTTTTGATTCTCCAGATAATGAATACCAAAAAGTCATTAAACAGTTCCAGAAATACACAGATATGTTGTATGATGAGTATGAATGGTTGGAAGTTAGAATGGAAGCAGATGCCGATATCTCATTGATTGATGGAAACTTTTCTAATATGTTTACATTCTCTTGGGACATACCAATAGAAGAACAAGAAAGAAAAGCTATACAGAAGTGGAATAAAATTGAGGATAAATTATTTAATAATTAAAGGAGGAACTATGAGTAATCCAATTTTAGACAAAGATGGCAAACTGTTACAGCAACAGCAAAACATAGATAATGTTTTGTTCCGATGGATAATGCTTATGTTGATTAGTCTTGCAGCAAAAGTACTACGTAAAGACGAAGTAATGGGGATTTACAAACTTGTTGGTGAAAGTGCTGGACATTCTCCGATAGTTGATGGATTCCATACTGAATTAATTAGACTTATGAATACAGGAGAAAAAACTGATGTCTGAAGCTTTGCCCTTAAAATATAGACCTGCGTATCTTGATGAGGTGGTTGGTAATGAAGCTTCCATTAAATCTATAGAGAGTATTTTGAAAAGAGAGAAGTCAAAAATTCCGAACTCATGGTTATTCGTTGGACCATCAGGGTGTGGAAAGACCACTTTAGCAAGAATAGTTAAAGATGAATTGGGGTGTACCGATATGTCTTTCTATGAGTACAATGCAAGTAATACTCGTGGGATTGATACAATCAGAAAAGTGCAGGAAGGTGCTGTGCTTGCTCCTCGTTCCGGGGATGTAAAAGTGTATCTTTTTGATGAATGCCACATGTTAACAAAAGAAGCAATGAATGCCTTGTTAAAATTGCTGGAAGATTCACCAACTAATACTTACTTTCTATTGGCTACAACGAATCCAGAGAAGCTTATTAAACCGATACATTCTCGATGCACGACTATTAAAGTGTCAGCAATCACAACTAAAAAGATGGAACCGTTCATTATAGATACTTTAGTTGAAGAATTGGGGGAAAAGGAAGCAGAACAATTCCCTGCTGATGTCATAACTGCGATTGCTAAGAATAGTGGTGGCGCATGTAGAGATGCCTTGAAATTACTGGACATGATTATTGACATGGAAGATTTTGACGATATGCTTGGTGCAGTAGAACAAGGTGCACCACAAGAAGGCAGCATCAAAGAGTTGTGTGATATGTTGAAAACCCCTCGTACTCAATGGAAACAAATGGCAAAGTTCTTGAGAAATTTTGACGAAGATCCAGAAAAAGTTAGAAGAATTGTTTTATCATGGTTCAGCAATATGCTCCTTTCAGACGGAAGTGTAAGAACAGCGGAAGTCCTTGAAGCATTTGAAAGTAATTATTATGACAGCGGGAAAGCCGGTTTATATTTAAGTTGCTTTCAAGTGGTCATGATGAAATGATTTATATTTTTTTATCATTTGTCTAAAAATAGCAGTAAATCAGAGCTTTTTTACTGTTTTACTGCTTTAATCTTATTACATTGACTGTAACACAGTTTGTAATTTTTTTCTTTTACTGTTATAAAGAGAGCTATCATGAAATTAAAAACAAAAATTATTTACGCTGAAGAGTTTGAAGATGATGCCTACTTAGATGTTTTATCCTTAGGCAAAGAGGTCTTCTTACAACCAACTTTATACGAAAAGTATTCCAGATATATGACAAATCTTGAAGATGAGCGGGACACCATCCAAGCTGCTTTAGATTACAAGATTGATATGTTGTCATTATCTATCCGAGAGGATCCAGATTCATATGAATTGGGTAAACTTACTGAAAGTGCTATTAAAGCAATTATAAACACTGATGATAGTGTGCTGGCACTAAAAAAAGATTTACAGTACGTTAATAAATTGGTAAAAGAAGCAAAAGGTGCATTATATAGTATTGATAGAAAAGGAAGGTCGTTAGACAATGCTATAAAAATGTACGTGACAGGTTATTGGGGGCAACTAACTGCTTTACCACAAAAAATGCAAGATGATATTGATGCATATCTGGATAAAAAAGATTTAACCGATGCATTGGAATCAAATGAACGTATAAAAAATGTAAAAAGAAAGTACACAAACGAGTAAGAATTATTAATTAAATTAAGGAGGTCCAAAATGGCTAAAAAGAAAAGTAGATTCAGAGAAGTAGCAACCGATGAAGATTTAACAGCACGTACGGAACAATCATACAATTCCAGAGAATCATCTGGAAAGTACAATGATTATTTTACTGATGATTTACCGTTACCAAAATGGTTCTGCAATGAAGGTGACCATGCACTTGATGTTATTCCATTTCTTGCTGGAGATAAACATCCAAATGTTGCAGAAGGTCGTCCAACACATAATGTGGATTTATTTGTTCATTTTGGTATTGGTGTGACTGAGAGTGCTTATATCTGCCCTGCAAGAATGGGTAAAGGTAAATGCCCTATCTGTGAATACCAAGCAGAATTAAAAAAACAAAAAAATTACGATGAAGATTACGTAAAAAGTTTCAATGCCAAACGTAGAGTAGTCTATAATGTTCTTGTTTATGACACACCCAAAGATGAAGATGCTGGTATGATGATATGGGAAGCATCACATCATCTTGCCGAAAAAAATATTATGGCTATTGCAAGGAACAAAAGAAGTGGTGGCTTTGTTAAATGGGCAAGTCCAGATGTTGGTAAAACCATTGAATTCACCCGTGAAGGTAAAGGTATTAGTACAAAATACGTTGGATTTACTTTCAGTGATCGAGAAGACGCACAAGGCAACCCTGTAAAAATTACTGATGAACAATTAGAAGAAGCAATACAGATTGACCAGTACTTGAATATTCTTACGTATGATGAACTTAAAGAAGTTTTAGGGGACACAACATTACCTGAAGAAGATTCCCCATTGGAAGACGAAGAAACATATGAAGAAGTAGAGGAACGTACACCTTCTGCAAGACGTTCACGCAATGTAAAAGAAGAAAAAGAAATAGAAGAAAAAGAAGAAATAGAAGAAGAAGAAAAACCGGTAGCTCGTAGTAGAAGACGTGGGCGCAAGGCTGCTTTAGAAGAAGTAAAAGAAAAGGAAGAAAAAGCAGAGACTGGGACAACTTTAAGACGGCGTGGACGTAGAAGAAGATGAGACGGTGGTGATTATGGAGGGGAGGTTTCCTCTCCCCTTTTAAAAGAAGGTGACCCAAACTGGGTTGATGATATACCGTTTTAGGAGGTTGTATGGCTGAGTTACAAAGACGGAAAAAAATAGAACCAAAAAATAAAAGTAAGATTAGAAAAACAATTAGTGATTCTTTAAATGGAGATACTGAAAAACCAAAGAAAGAAACAAAAACAAAAATAAATACTGATTTAATAGTTTCTACCGGAAGCACATTATTGGATCTGGCAATCTCTGGAGGTAGAGTTCATGGTGGTGGACTACCTGGTGGTATTATGGTAGAATTGTTTGGACCATCAAGTTCCGGCAAAACAACAGTCCTTGTTGAGATTGGAGCAAGTGTTCAATTCAAAGGTGGTGAAGTTTCCATAGCTGACCCAGAAGCACGACTGGATAAAGAGTACACAAATATGCATGGTCTTGAATTACCATCTGATAATTATGAAAGACCGGACACAGTGACCGAAGTTTTTGATAAACTTATGGAGTGGGAGCCTGAAAATGCAGACGTTATTAATTTATTTGGTGCTGATAGTATTGCCGCTCTCAGTACTACTATGGAGATGGGAGAAGGAGACAAGCGAGGCCAACGAAAGGCTAAGGAATTATCTGAAGGCTGCCGAAAAACAGCCCGAATTATATCCAAGAATAATAAGCTTATTGTTTTTACAAATCAGGAACGACAATCCGAGTACGGCAAAACTACTCCTGGTGGGTTCGCTGTTGGCTATCATAGCTCAGTACGTTGTCGGATTGCTCGGGTAAAAAGGATAGAACAGACTAAACAAATACCTGGAAGTAAGAAGAAAGTAGTGAAAACTATCGGTATTCATTCCAAGGTTACAGTTGTTAAATCATCAGTAGATGATGAGTATAGAACAGCTCCTATTTATATTATATTTGGTAAGGGTATTGACGATGTGCGTGGAAATCTTCAATGGTACAAAGATTCAATGGGGGCAACAAAATATAACGCTGTAGATAAAGAATTTCAAAGATTGGATTTTGCTATCCGATACATTGAAGAAAACAATCTCGAAAGTGATTTAAGAGAGATGGTCATAGAGCTTTGGGAAAGTATTGAAGCTTTATTTAAAACTAAACGAAAACCCAAAGTGAGATGGTGATATGACAACATTAGTGGTTGATTCAAATTTTTTGGCACACAGAGCCATATATACCATGAATGCTTTATCTTATGAAGATGATAAAACTGGAGTAATCTTTGGCTTTCTCATGCAGATTCTTTCTTATGCTAAGGAATTCAAAACAAATGATATCATTTTTTGTTGGGACAGTACCAATTCAAAAAGAAAAGAATTGTATCCAGACTATAAAGCAAACAGAGTTAAAGAAGATATAACAGAAGAGGAAGAAGAACTTAAACTGAGTGGATACAAACAATTTGATACTTTGCGAGAAGAAGTTCTACCTTTAATGGGGTTTAAAAACGTATACTTCCAAGATGGGTATGAAGCTGATGATTTAATTGCAACTACAGTAGGGTGGCATGAGGGTGAGTTCGTCATAATTACAGCAGACCATGACATGTATCAGCTTTTAGACTTTGCAGACATGTGGAACCCCGCTTCTAAACAACTATACACGTATGATGATTTTGGTCAAGAATGGGAACTCTCCCCTATTGATTGGATTGATGTAAAAAGTTTGGCAGGTTGTTCTTCTGATAACATAGCTGGCATCAAAGGTGTGGGTGAAAAAACTGCGGCTAAATTTATTAGAAATGAATTAAAAAGTACAACCAAAGCTTACCAAAAAATTGAATCAGCAAGAGGAAATGTTCTAAAAAGAAATAAACCATTGGTTACTTTACCTTTTATTGGTACAAACATTTATAAAATTAAAGATAATAAATTGAACTTTGATAACTTTGTGGAGCACATTTGTTACCGTTATTCTTTTGATTCATTTTTAAAAGATAATTATTACCTTAAATGGGAAAACTTTTTTGCAGGGAGATTTTAATGTTACCAAGTATTATTGTTATTGACAAATCTGGTCCATATACAGGAGCAGATATACATAAAAATTATATAGTTGTCCGCCCACGCCAGAAACATAAAGTTATACAAGGTTTACGAATGTTTATGCCTAATGTTGATTTTAAAATAATGAGCAAACAGGAGTATCTAAATGAAATTAAAACGCAGAAAAATAAAAACGAGGCATCCTGATGGGCTTATTCAACTCAAGAATAAAGATAAAGCTACTTTTAGAGAGCGTTGGCATTACAAACAAAATTGTATATGCCCATTACTAAAGATTGAAGTACCGTTTGATAATATTGCTCTTGACCATAAGCATAAGAGAAAGAAAGATCCTGTTGGTCCAAATGGTGATGGGTTAATCAGAGGTGTACTACATATGCAAGCTAACGCACTTGAAGGTAAAATAATAAATAATTTTAAACGATTGGGATTAGCTAAATATATTGAACTTCCAGATTTTTTGCGAAACTTAGCAGATTATCTTGAAAATCCACCAATACCGCAGCGGTACATTCATCCCAGTGAACAACGAAAACCACGTAAAATTAAAAAGAGTTGGGTTAATAAAGTGAATAAAATGTATCTTGCAAAATACCCAACCCGAAAACCATTACAATATCCAAAAAGCAAAAAACTTACAAAAGTATTTCAAGAGCTTTGTAACGAATTTAAAATTAAACCCGAATATTTAAAGGAGTAAAAAATGGAAGGATTACAAATTTGTGTATGGCCTGGCTACGACTGGTGTAGAAAAACTGACATTTCTGCATATAAGCATTTGGGTGATGACTACATGGAATTGACTGTCCCGTCATTTGTTGATGAAAATAAAATTGACGTATGGTTGGAAGCAACAAAACCACAAGACCATGTTGTTAAATTAAAACAATTCATGGTTGCTGTCTGTCCTAAATGTGGTGAATTAGAATTCCCTACAAGGGAACGAAAACCAGCAGTGCAATGTACTGTTTGTGGCAAATACCATTTGTCTGACTCAAATGATTACATTGCAGTTTCAGGGAACGTAACTATCGGTATGAATCATGGACTTATAGGAAACAATTTAACCGATGGCGATGTTGTTAAACATGTAAGTGTCTTTTGTTTAGAGTGTTTTAAAATTGCTTGCGATAGTAATCAAAAAAAATCTGAAGATATCGAGGAAAAAACCGAAGAAAAACCGAAGGAAAAAACCAACATAACTTGTTATTATAATAATAATCTTTATTTGGATTATGCTTCATGCAAATACCATCCAGAATGTATGCACAATTATCCAGTAACATATAAAATATGCAGGGAGGGTAAATGAAACACCTTGTTGAAAAATTAAATATTTTACAAGCTGAGACCAGTAGTAACATGAAAGTTATGTACTTACAGGATTTTCTTCAAAATGAAGATTTTAGAATCTTTGTAGAAATGGCATTGGATGAAACACTGCATTATAATATTGCTAAACTTCCACAAGGTGGTCCAAAAAAATCAGAACCAGATTTCTATTTATTGGTTGATTATTTGTATTATCTTGCCAGTAAACAAGGTGCAAATGCTGAAGAAAAGAAAGAACTTGCCTCATTTGCCATTGACTCTAATTGGGAAACAATCATAACCCGTATTATTAAAAAAGATTTAAAGTGTGGTGTAGGGGCTAAATTAATCAACAAGGCTGTTCCTGGCACACTTCAACTTATACCATATATGCGTTGTTGTACAAGTAAGAAAATTGATTGCATAAATTACCCTGCGTATGCTCAAGTAAAAGAGGATGGTTTATTTTGTAATATATTTTGGAATAATACCAACGTAAAGTATTTGTCACGTAGTGGTAATGAATTCATCTTTCCTGAACCTTCTTTAGAAAAGGAGATACGAGAATATTATCCAGAAGTTCCAGAACCAATGGTATACATGGGGGAATTACGTGTAAAAATTGATGGTAAATGGTTACCAAGAAAAACAAGCAATGGTATTATAACTAAAGCTTTAAAGAAAAATCAAAGTATTAGTACTGGTGAATCTTTAAAAGTCCACTTCATTTGTTGGGATGTAGTACCCGGTCGTGATTTCTGGAAAGGTGAGTGTGCTATTGAATACAAGGAGAGATTTGACCAATTATATTTCTTTGATAGTATGAAAAAACACCATTTATCACAAACCAGAGTTGTAGACAGTACCGAAGAAGCACAAGAATGGGCATTAAAATTGATTGAATCTGGAGAAGAAGGAGTAATTGTTAAAAATTTTGATGCTCTTTGGAAATTTCATAACAGTACTTCCCAGATTAAACTTAAAGCAGGCGACATTGGTATAGATAACGAAAGAGAATGTGAACTCCGGGTTGTTGATTGGTACTACGGTAAAAAGGGTACTAAATATGAAGACTGTCTTGGTGGTTTAGTCTGTATCTCCGAAGATGATTTATTAGAAGTAAATATTGGTGGTGGTTTTAGCGATGAAGATAGGGGATTTCTTGGATGGACTGAAGCACATGAACCAATTGTTGAAGAAAATATAGAAGATTGGATAATTGAAAAATATGATGACCGAATTATTACTGTAAGATTTAATGAAGTCATCAAAGCAAAGACTTCCAAAAAACATAGTCTCTTTTCTCCACGTTTTATTGAAACAAGAAACAAAAAGGTTGCCGATACATTGCAATATATAAAGGAGCTATTATGATTAAATTAAGTAATAACTTTTATTTAAGTGCAGATAGATTCCAATTTATTATCAAAGAAAAGAAAATCACACAGACTGGAAAAGGTAAAGGTGAAGTAGTATTTAATAACATTGCTTTCTACCCCAATCTATATATGATTTTTGAGTTCATATTTGAATTAAATTTGAAACAAAATTTAGAACTCTCGGGGGAAGAACTAAGTACACTAAAAGAATTGAAAGAAGTTGCCGAAGATTCTTATGAAAATCTTCATTCAAAACTTGCAGAAATTTCAACCGGGGCTAAAAAATGGCTTGCTGAGGAGGATGCATGATCACCGATATAGAAATTAGTAATTTCCAAGGTTATAAGGATGCTTCCTTTTCTTTATCTTCTGGGTTAAATGTTATAACTGGTGAATCCGATACTGGCAAATCCAGTATTATTCGTTTGTTAACTTGGATATTTAAAAACAGACCTAAAGGAGATAGTTTCCGAAACAACTCAATGAAAAAGAAAGATTCAGTCCTAGGTAGTGTGGCTTTTGATGATGGTTCATGGGTTACTCGTGAAAAAGGCAAGAATATTAACTCGTACCTTTTACCATCTTCTGATACTCCATTGAAAGCATTGAGAACAGATGTACCGACTGAAGTATCAGATATAACAAAGATTGCTGATGTAAATTTACAATCACAACATCCAAATGAACAGTACTTTATGTTAACTGACAGCCCAGGACAAGTTGCTAAACACTTCAATAAAGTTGCTGGCTTAACGATAATGGATGATGCATTGTCTAAAATAAATTCATCTGTCCGTAAAAACAAGCAAGAGGCTGACTTCTTAACTACATTGATTAATGATAAAAAAGAAAAAGTGAAATCTTTATCTTGGGTAAATAAAGCTGTAATTGATATTGACGCTATCCTATCATTGGAAAAAACAATAAATGAATTGGATAATAAAGCCGATGAACTTGATGACATTTTATGTTCATATAATGAAACTATGGACGTAATTAAAAAATACAAAAATATTGATTCAGCTTTAAAAAAGATTTCATCACTGGAAAAAACATATGATGAACATCAACATCAACGTACCAGCCATAAAAAGATAATGGAATATGTTAATGACGTATATAAGCTCGATAAAGAGTTAGAGAGTACTCTGCTATTAAAAACAGCTGCAATCGAATTCTATGCACTAAAAAACGTGATTAATGCTGTAAAAAAAGCAAAAGGCAAGCTCGTTGACTTAACAAATATTTTTAATTCTGTCGATGATGTAATGTTTGACCTTGGAAGTATTGAAAAAGAAATCAATACTTGTGAAAATGAATTGGCAGAATTTGATGGAAAAACTTGCCCAATTTGCGGGGGTACAATATGAAAATAGCAGCCATAAGTGATTTGCACCTAACTGATAAAAGACCGACAAACAGAAAGGATAAAACGTATCTTGGTACCTGCTTTAAAAAGTTCATAGATATTTTAAAGATTTGTGACAATCAGGGGATAGACTATTTGATAATTGGTGGTGATGTG
>Ga0164310_10000775_pt1 | contig 17449 bp, 15 predicted proteins | sample GuaBasSedimGuay1_FD_121795 | JGI IMG/M metagenome (GOLD analysis project Ga0164310, IMG submission 121795) | Subseafloor sediment microbial communities from Guaymas Basin, Gulf of California, Mexico - Guay1, Core 4569-9, 0-3 cm | ecosystem: Environmental > Aquatic > Marine > Hydrothermal vents... | reverse complement strand
TGTATCTCGATAGGCGGTTTCACCATCAACCGTAATCCCATGGCCATAGTCCACGAGATCATCAGGCAGCGAATCGGGCAGCTCCATCTTGTGATGCACTCAGGCAGTCAGGCGATGGACCTGCTGGTGGGAGCCGGTCTTGTCGACCTTCTTGAGATCGCCTACGGTGCCAACGGGCGACTCGCACCAACCTGTGTGCGTTTCAGGCGAGCTGTACAAGAGGGGACGCTACGAATCGAGGACTATTCCAACTATCAGATGACTCTGAGGTTCATGGCCGGGGCAATGGGCGCACCCTTCTTGCCCACGTACTCCGGACTTGGCTCGGACATCATAGAGAAGTGGGGCTTCGACTCCCAATTCAGAGAGAGGACGCCAGAGATTTCCCTCAGAAAGGCCGTCGTGATTGAGGACCCGTTCAGCAGAGAAAAACAACATGTTGTTCTGGTTCCCGCAGTCAACCCTGATGTGACGATCATCCATGTGCAGAAGGCCGCAGAGGATGGCACGACCAGAATTGAGGGACTGACCTTTGCAGACATCGAGCAGGCGAGAGCCTCGAAGCATGTCATCGTATCTTGTGAGGAGCTGGTGTCACCAGATGAACTGAGGCAGGATCCATGGTGCAACAGTCTACCGCATGTGATAGTCGACGCGGTCGTGCATCAACCGTTTGGAGCACATCCCACGGCCTGCTATCGGTACTATGACTATGATATGAAACATCTCGAAGAGTACAGAGAGATCGCAGCGGATGACGAGCGGTTTCGCGACTATCTTGAGCACTACGTCTTGGGAGCCCATGCGTTTGATGAGTATCTGCGACTCATTGGTGACGAACAGCTAGACCGACTGCGGGCATCACTTGGACTCGGCTACGCGAGGAGGGATCTATTATGAGAGAGGACTACTCGGACATGGAGATGATGGCCATAGCATGCGCTAGAAGGATTACCAATCAGGATGTTGTGTTCTGCGGCACGGGGCTGCCACTGCTGGCCGCCATGACTGCAAAGATGACTCACGCACCGCACTGTGTTGTCTTCTTCGAAACCGGTGCTCTCGACCCGCAGCTCGAGGAACTGCCGTTGTCGGTCGCGGACTCCCGGGTCATGCAGGGGGCGTCCCACCTTGGCGGCCTCGCAGACGCCTTTGCGTTCATGCAGAACCGGTTCACTGGCCCAAGGGTGGTTGGGATTCTGTCCGGTGCCCAGATAGACGCGTACGGAAACCTCAACAGTACAGTGATTGGCGACTATGAGCGGCCCACAGTGAGGCTACCCGGAAGTGGAGGAGCATGTGACGTTGCATCGTTTGTTGGTCACACATTCGTCTTCATGCGACACGAACGCAGACGTTTCGTTGAGCGACTTGACTATGTTACGAGTCCTGGGTGGCTGGATGGAGGTGACTCACGACAACGTCGTGGCCTGCCGCGAGGGGGACCAGAGGCCGTCTTCACCACACTTGGCGTCATGCGATTCGATCCGCAGACACGCAGAATGTATCTCTCCACGTACTATGAGAACTCGTCACCCGAGGAAGTTCAAGACAACACGGGATTTGAGATTGAGGTCAAAGATGCCAAGGTCGAAAAACCGCCCACAGACGATGAACTGAACGTACTCAGAACGAAGGTAGATCCGTTGCATCTGATTCTGCAGTGAGTGGTGGAAGTCAATCTCCAACTCTCGATTGTAAGTTGGACAAGCATATGACAGATACCGTAGAACGGACTCCGGTATTTGAGGAATTGATGCGGTCCCGCCATATCGCGAGAGTCCACTCTGTGTCGGAGATTATCGCACCTCTGTGCACGTGGGGGCCTTTCTTAGGCCTCCAACCGCGCACTCATATTATGAGGACTTCTTCCGCTGATCGTATGCCTCCCAGCTCTCGACCACCGACTCATGTCCGCGGGACTTCAGCTCGGTGAGTACATACTTGCGAATCGTGGGGCTCTCCAAGACTTCCTCTTTCTTATGTCGGGACTCAAGCGAGCTTGCAATCTCCCTTGCAACCTCGTAGGGCGCCCCAGCCTTCACAGCACTGACGACTATCTTCTCGGGCATGAATGCCTCAAGAGAACCGTCTCTCTTCTTGACCTGCATTTTCTTCACCACTATTATAATCAAATTATGGTATTAGCGTGGAGCAAGATAAGGATTGCCACATGACTGTTTTGGCACACGGATTGAGTATCGCTTCGCTGCGCCCGGAGTGTTAAGAAACGTCTTGCGGTCAGCTCCCGAGCAGACCAACGGACATGAAACGGGATTTAAGTAACCAATCTGCGTCCAGCTGTGCCACAGTCAAACCGGCTTCCGACTTAGCTTGTTTGACACCGGACACACTAGTGATCAGGCACGGGATTGACGGTGGCCCCCGCTTTTCCTTTGGAGGGCCTCTTGAAGGACACGAAGTGGGGTATCAACCATCCACTCTCTATCGTACTTCCAACGCTGTATGTTCACGTCGTAGTTCTCTGGATAAAACCAGTAGAGCTGACTATGGTTTCTGACCGTGTCCATTGTGAATACTTGAATGTCGGGCAGATATCGCCACAGCGTGTAGAAGAACTTGTGTTCATGCGACGGGGGCATCCGGCCCCAGAGCACAACACCCGACTCCTCGATCAAATCAATGGCGATTGGGAATGGAGGAGCAGTGCTGAGCGAGAATGCATTGTAGATGCGATTCCGCGCTGACTCCCCACTATCAGTGGACAAGAACATCTTTGTTGAAGTGACATCAAAACGAGAGCGGTCAATCTGCGCGCGAACGGAATCCACAAAGTTCTGCATCAGGAACAATACCTTTCTGCTGACTGTGCTCTGGGACAGGTTGAACTTCTCTTGAAGAACTGCCTGACCAATACTGGCATTGGCCGTGAGTTCACGGAGAATGGCGAGGTCCACAGTCGTAAAGGCGAGACGTGTTCCTCTGTTCGGTCGCTTCACTCTCTTCAATTCGGACGAGGCGTGTTGGATGTCAGAGGCCCATGCATCCCAATCGTAGCGCCAAGACATTGTTTCAGGATCGAAATGCCGCAGGTCGGTGACTGTTGTGGTACGGATGCCACTGCTTCGGAACATTCCACTGATCTTGCACAGGCCAAGGTCGTGGAGGCCTTCAAGAAACAGATGGAGATTGTGACCGCCCTCTGGAGGAACATCAAATTGAATGAAGAGGCCAGTCATGGGGCCATAGATTCTCGAGCGATAGTGGGTGTAGGGATGTATGTCACATGCCTTTTCTAGACCCTCCAAGCACCCCTCCGAGTCCGTCTGAAGAACTACGATGTGACGCTCAAGCCCGAGTGCATCGGGATTAAACACGGCAATGGGATCTGAGAGAACCCGGTCCTTTCTCAGTTGCTGTAGATGTCTATTCGCTGTGACCCAGCTCACACCTGTTCTCTCGGCCAGCTCTTTGATTGAAACCATGGGCTTCAGCTCTATCAGGTGTAGGAGCTTTAGGTCGAGTTGTGACAGTGGCATCGTCGACTCACCTGTTGTCAAGGACATGGACAGCCCTTCGGCCATCCTCACAAGAGGTGGACCGTGGGGCTTGCTGCATCAGAAGGCCACTTCAAGGACTGCACATGGGTCAGCATCTCCAGAGCCGCCCGGTGGGTCAAAGACATAGTTCACTTGGCCGGTTGCCACACCGCCGGTGTACGATACCACATCCACAGAAAACGTGTAGTTCCCGGTCTCAGTGGCATGATGCAGAAAGTACATGGTGCAGTGAAGCGTTGACAGCCGCGTGTTTATCGTGTAGCCGTACAGGAATGACTCGCCGGACGGCAACACAAGTTCCGGATAGATGTCTATGTTATACCGCACCGCTCCATCGAGATAGATGTCGAACAGGGCAACTACATCATCCTCATAGCCATCGTCGTCAGCATCGGTGTAGTATGCATCGAGAATCTTTACGCTGACCGTGACTTGATCATTCGAACTCCTGATGGTCACAGTTCCAGCAGCCACCGGCATGACGAACGCACACATTCCCCCAAGGATAATTGCCCCAACAAGCAGGACAGATAGAGTCGTTGGCCGCAGCATACGAATCAAGACCCATAGAGATGCATGACTTATAAAATGTTCGAGCCCAAGAGTTAAGATGACACCCAATGCACTGTCTTCTATGAATGCATCTCGCTGCATATCCGTGGAACGAGTGTAAGAACGGGTCGGGCCCGCCATCGTTGGGCGCGGAACCCGACCGTTAGCTTCACACCACAAGCGTCGACAGGGTCATACGGTGTACGAGTCAGTGGTTTCCAAGTTGAGGGACGGGTCGTAAGTGTGGCTGGCCTCTGTCACATCTACGACAGTCACAGTATGAGTACCACTGCCGACATCAGACTGAGCGAAAGTTGCAACGCCATTTGAATCTGTGGTGACAGTCATTCGCACAACGGATCCATCAGGGTGCGTCCAATCAATTGTGACCTCCGCATCAGCAATCACATCGCCATTAGTGTCGACGACTGTGACATAGCAGTAAAGGTCAGTACGAGCGATTCGACCATGGATAATGACCTCGTCCCAGCTGATGTCCTGCACGTACATGGCAACGGATGAATCACCGCCATCTCCTGTGCTGTCACTCACGCCGGCAGCAATCGAAGCGTGGTAGATTATCTTACCGATGGATGTTGCACCAAGCTGCATCAACTCGACGTTCCAGTAGTATAGCTGGTCAGTCGTTCCCTCCACGGTGATACCGTGATGTACAGTGCATATCGCGTTGTCAAAGCCGTAGACTATCTCTTCAAGAAATTCCTGATAGTGATCGCCGACATTTTGCCCCTCGTAACCAACCGTACGACCAGTACGGTCAGCGCCCATGTTGGCGAACTGAGCACACCACAGAGTTTCGTCGTGTGCTGTGCCATTCTGCAGGTCAGCCGTCACGTCAGGACGAATGGCATCGAATTCGTACTCGTAGGCCTCCCATGCTCTCGTAGTTGCCTTCTCATGGCTGCTGTGATAGCTCATCCGGTACGTGTAGCTGCCCACGCGCCCGGTGAAAGTCTCATGCTCCTTACCAGAATCAGTGGCGTCATCGTCCGTATGCATCGGGTTACACACGTCAGCAAGATAGTGTGTCAACATCCCCATCGCCTTTCTAGCATCAGACGCGTAAGTGGATCCCGATGGTTGGCCGGCCTCGACCCAGAGAGTCAGGTTTCCCACAACCCAGTCATAGCAGGTCTGAACCGCATCGGGCGCCCCGCGATCAGGTGGACCTCCCCGATAGCCATAGTCACCGAAATCATAGTTGTGATTGGCCCAGTCTTGAAGCACCATGTCAGGAATCTCTGTCCAGTACAGATACTCCGACATGTCCTCCTCAAGCCATGACACCAGCCCCGGGAAAGACTCCTTGACGTAAATCATCCCGTACTTGGCGAACTGATCGTGAGTTCCGTAGTCTGGATCTGACTCGTCGCTGCTCTCGCCGCCATTGCTCCATGCTGCAACACTGCTGACAGCCAAGAAGAGTTGCAAGAGCAGCACCAAGATAACAATTCGTTTCCATCTCAAGAGAGTTCACTCTCGATATATTGGTTGATGGGTAATGTTTATACTTTTGGAACAAAAAGTATCGAAGTGACCCAATGTTTATTAGGTACGCCTCCGTGAGATGGGCAGTCCATCACAGATGTGACGGGCACCGAAACGGCACAGGTGAAAGAAACGTTGAAGAACAAGGCACTGGCAGGAATTGTCCTCTTCTTCGTGATTGGGGCAATGTTCCCCCTAGCCGCCTTTACGTTCAGACCAGCAGACACGGGATTCAAACTTCTTGTTGGACCCCCTGACTGGGTCGGCGGTGGCGGCGACGATACAACCTACCCATGGCAGGATGATGACCCAGAAACTCCGTGGGGAATAGAACGGGTCTTCAATGGAAACTACGACGGTGACCAATATACAACGGCGGTACAAGTTGCCATACTGGACACTGGCATTGACCTCGACCATCCGGATCTTGCGCCCAACATTGCATGGTGGGCAGACGCGACCGGTGGAGCAGGCGTCGAAGACAGAAATGGCCACGGCACTCATTGTGCAGGTACCATAGGTGCTATCCGTGACCAGAATGGCGTCGTGGGGATGTACGCCAACGTACAGATCTACGCAATCAAAGTTCTAGGCAATGGTGGCTCTGGAGACTGGAGTGACTTGGTCACGGGCATATACCTTGCGTGTCAGGGACCTGACGGCATCGAAGGCACAGAGGATGACGCAGACGTGATCAGTATGAGCCTCGGTGGCTCCTCTGCCCCCGAGGAGGTGCATGATGCGATCATCCACGCATACAACTTGGGAATTGTCATAGTCGCGGCAGCAGGAAACGACGGTGATGGGGATCCTTCAACAGAAGAGATCTCATACCCTGCGGCGTACCCGGAGGTAATTGCCGTCGGGGCCACAGACAAAGATGATTCTGTTGCCTCCTTCTCCAATACCGGGTCGTACGTGGAGTTGACCGCACCAGGAGTCGACATCTACAGCACCTACAAGAACGGAGGCTACGACACTCTATCCGGAACATCCATGGCATGTCCACACGTGGCTGGTCTGGTCGCCCTGATAATCGCCATTAATGGAAAGATGCCAGTTGGTTCCTTTGACGATACAGGTACTGACACGATTAGGGGCTATCTGCACAGTACGGCGTTGGACCTCGGGCCGTCCGGATGGGATCCTGCATACGGGTACGGCCTCATTCAGAGGTAATTCGTGCCGACGTGGAACAACGGGGCGGCTGAGGTCCTATTTGAAATGGATCTCCGCTCGCCCACCTCTTTCTTTACCTACATTTGCGAACGTAGGCAATGTATATCTGTAACTTGGCCCGTACTCTGAATTTGATGTAGGAATGGAACGCATCAAAAACTACATGTGGTTCTTACAGGGAATCATGGCAATCATTGTCATCTTTGGCATCTCACTACTGTATACACCTGTGGCGAACCTCTCGCTACAGCTTCACACTGCTGTGACACTTGCTACGCCAATAGATCTCATGATTCCTCTTGTGCCCTCGGTGATCATCATCTACTGGTACGTCTTCTACTCGTTCATATTCTTCAGCTACGTATACCTCTCCTTCGTCCAACGAGAGTTCCGAAATGCACTGATTCTCTCGTACGTGTTGATCAATGTGATAGCCTATGCAATCTACCTCGCGTTTCCCGTACAGGGACCAGAACGTGTTGTGACTGGCACCGATTTCTTCTCCATGCAAATCCAGCTCCTCTACAACACGGATGTCCACGTGAATTGTTTTCCCAGCCTTCACGGCTCCACCTCGCTGCTGGCGGCCTATTCGCTATGGAAGGCCAAGAGAGAGTATGGATACATCGCATGGCCCATCGCAATCGCAGTGATGATCTCAACTCTCTTTGTTCGTCAGCATTGGATTGTCGACCAAGTAGCTGCCACGGTAATCACACTTCCAATCGCATACCTTGTGTTTGACAGACTAAAGTACACCAGAGTAGGGGAGGTCGTCATTCAACCGAAACCGTGGCAGATCATCGTCTGCGTCGTCGTGTCTATCTTGGTGATGATCCTCTATATCTGGTCGTTCTAGAAGCCGCAGTCATCTAGTGACGCCGTCGACGACCGGGAACTCGCGGAAACCGAAAGAGCACTTGTGGTTTCTGGCCATACTATTATAAGGTCACCAAAGAGGTCTGCTTCACGGGATGAGCCTTGAGCGCAGATAGGGTCGTCAAGATCAGAGATGTGCGGACCCCCGGTGAAACCTATTCCATTCGCGGTTGGGTCTACCGCAAGAGGATACATGGAAAGGCCACATTCATCGTTCTTCGCGATGAAACCGGCGTGCTTCAGTGCGTGCATCATCCCAACCAGAATCCACAGGTGAAGATTCCTGAGAATCTGGGCATAGAGGCGTCAGTCCAGATCACCGGTATTGCGAAGGAGGACAAGCGGGCACCAGGTGGAATCGAGCTGGAGATTACGGGGTTCAAACTCATCGGGCCCTCCCACATGTTTCCAATTACCAAGGACCAGTCAATCGAGATTCTGCTGGACCTCAGACACCTGTGGTTGAGAAGCCGCAGACTCACACAGATAATGCAGGTCAAGGCAGAGGCCGTTCGTGCAGCTCGTGAATGGTTCCACGATAATGAGTTCGTAGAAACCTTCCCCCCGATTCTTGTGGGGAGCGCATGCGAAGGGGGAGCCACACTCTTCAGCCTGAAATACTTTGACAGACAGGCGTACCTGAGTCAGAGCGCACAGCTATATCTTGAGGCACTGATATTCTCTCTCGGAGATGTATATTCTATCACGCCTTCTTTCAGGGCGGAGAAATCGCGCACTGTACGTCATCTCACAGAGTACTGGCACATTGAGGCGGAATGCCCTTACAAGGGCCTCGAAGAGATCATGCAGGTCGAAGAGCAGCTTTTTGCGCACATCTGCAACACGGTCGCCGAGAAGATGCCCGAGGCCATTAGAGCTGTGGGCCGCGACCCCGACTTTCTTGCTAAGATAGAGGCGCCCTTCAAGAGAATCACTTACGAAGAGGCTGTGGACATTGTTCACAGTTATGACATCGACATGGAGTTCGGAGAGGACTTTGGTGCGAGGGCAGAGCGTGCACTCTCCAACCACTTTGACAAGCCGTTCTTCATCTACAGGTATCCTGAGAAGATCAAGCCCTTCTATGTGAAGAGGGACCCAGACTATCCGGGATTCGTTCTGTCAGCAGACCTGATGGCACCAGAGGGCTACGGTGAGATGACCACGGGCGGTGCCCGCGAGGAAGACCTCGATAGCATTGTGGAAAGAATCAAGGCCGAGGGCTTCAACCCGGAAGACTATTCGTGGTACCTCGACCTCCGAAGGTACGGCTCGGTGCCCCACGCAGGTTTCGGTCTAGGGACCGAGCGGCTTGTGTGGTGGATGCTAAAGCTGGACCACATAAGGGATGCATGCGCTTTTCCGCGTGTGCTGAATCGGGTCACACCATAGGGCATCATCGCACCGCACTCGACGAACGCTCCAGCAGACCTGAGTTGTCCACACAATCCAGTATTCGGCGAATCACATTGCTAAAGCTCTCGCCGGGTTTCTTCAGATGCTTCAGATGCTCGTAGATGTCATCCGCCACCACAATATGTCGTGCCATGCTCATCACAGACAGTTCGACACGTCCCCGTATCAAGGTTCGCTCCAAGAGGCTATGAAACGAGATTGCCAGATGACAGAAGTAATTGGTGTAGTTTCAGGCGAGAGAAAAGGTGCACAACGTGAGCAGTGATTCCGAGATCAAGACGTAGTTCTGGATACCAAAGACATGGCTTGTGTTGTATACAATCCTCATACCTTCAAGAGCCCTCCCTAGGTGCAGTCATCGCCCCGGTCTTCTTCTGGTGGGCTCTTCTTCTCGGCGTACCAATCATTGTGATTCCAGTCACATACAGGAGTCTAGTGAATGAGGGATGCAGTCTTCGGTTTCATATCTGCCCGCTCGTAAAAGGAATACTCGCAGGAATCATGATGTTCGTCATGACTGTGGTCGCAGAGTGGACACTCGATCTCTTGCTGGCACAGAATACGCTCTGGCCGATGCTGTACGCGTCGGCGCCTATCAGGGACCCAAATCAGATATGGTGGTTTAGTAGCGCAGGGGGAGGGCTCCTCGCCAGAATCGCAGAGGTACGAAACCTGCGGCGACGGCAAGCGAGCATCTCTGTAGTTGGCACTACATGAAATCAACGATGGCTATTCGCAATCGTGCAAGGCAGATGGGAACCGGAGGGTTTTGCGATTCTGCTAGATGTTGGACAAGGTGCTCTCGAAACAACCTGAGCAAGCGGCGAGTCCAAGAAGATATAGGAGTGCATGGCGATACGAGAGGAGCATGTCACTCCTATTCCTGCTATGCTTGGCCGGAGTCATAGCAGTGTTGCCCCCACTGTTCCGTTCATACGAATATGAGAGGCTGAGGCAGAAATACGGAAAAGAGAGAGGAAACAGGATAGGAGAAATTCTCGGTATTGTGACTGGCTACCTCTATTTCGGTCTCTGGGCGGGGCTCTGGCTGTCACCGTAGGAGCGCTTCTCACTTGGAGTGCTGGCCGCACCACCAGTCACGTTGTCAGTGTGGGGTGTCACACTCTCAATTCCACTTGATCATCTCCTGGTCGGCCTCGCATTTGTGATACCCGGGGCCTGGCTGGGCATCGCCGGAGTGAGAGAAGTGACACTGCGTGTGGCGGAGCTCCATCGACCTGAGAGAGTGGTCACTACAGGTGTATATGCACACGTACGCCATTCGCAGTATCTAGGGGGAGTACTGTCACATGTAGGCATCTCATTCGTTCTTAGCGGTTTGTGTTCACTGCTTGTGACACCCGTGATGATTGTCGTCAACTTCCTCATTGCACGGAAGGAGGAAACCGAGCTCCTCAGAGAGTTTGGGAAGGTGTACGAAATATACAAGCAGCAAGTGCCAATGCTCATACCAAGGCTACGAGCCAAGAGCTAATGATGCTGATGGCGAGCCGAGGATGCAAGACCTACTTGTAACTCAGCCATACTGCAGATCATGGTGAGTGTACATCATCTTCCTCGACGGGTGATCACAATGGCCGCAACAACTATTCCGCCAACAAGCAGTAGTGTGAAAAATGTGGGGCTGGAGAGGAGTTGTGCGATGTCGGCATATGTGGTGGACATTGTGGTACTCGTTGAGGAACTTGGTGAAGAGGTGGTGGTTGATGACTGGGTGGTGGTCTGACTTGTCACTCCAGACGCGATCATGACAGCAAGCCACCAAAAGGCACGGGCCTTCTGCTCGCAGCTTGTATATGTCGTGTGGCCCGCCTCACTGCCGTGGAAGTCCTCATGCTCGACGGGAATGTTGTACGTTGTCCCGCCGACCGTGTATTCGTACGTGGCCTGTTCGCCGTTGCTCCACGAGTCAAGATCTGCGAAGTCGAAGAGGATCTTGTTGTTGTCACGACAATACTGACGAATCTGCTCATTACGCAACCAACGATTGTAGCCGTCCTCGCCCGTGGCCTGTGCGTTACCTGTCATGTACACGAACGTCACGTTCGGATTGCGACTCTCAAGAAACGCCATGGCATCGAGATACTCCTGTGTCTGCTCCTCAGTGTAGTAGTTGAGTTGTGTGCACCATGACCACAGTGACACCGTGATTGCGGGGTTGTTATCGAGTGTGTTCTGTGTCATGTTGAGGCCCTCTTCTGTCTGCCAGTACAGATCAGGCGTGATGTACGACTGGCCGTCGTTACCGTCGTAGATACACAGTGCGTTGTCCTCGCTTGGAAGACTATTGCTTCCACGCGCCACAGACAGAGTCGCATTGGCGGACTCTAGCCGGTCAAGACCGATTGTTATCTGACCACCGTGGCTCGTGTGCGCATAGTGGACCCGCACCTTCTCAAACACTGACTGAAGTTGGGCGTGTGTAATCTTTCCGACATCAATCCAATTGTGATCGATGATCATGCCGCCGGGCCAAGCCGAGAGTGTGGCAGAGAGCCGGGTTGCATCTGTCTGGTGCGTGACTGCGATTGCCGGAGAGAACAGCAACAGTGACACAACAATCGCAAGAACATTTGTGGTGGCACTCATCATGTCTTGGCTCCATGAAACCAATGGTCGATTGTGTGAACCAGTGTAGAATAATGTTATGGCGGCTAACGGGTGGTGACGACCTGCGCGTGCTCAATCGTAAGCTGGAGATAGGCAGGAAAAAATTAAGGGAGAGGGGCGGTGGCGCGGTTGGTTCCCCTACTCCCTTCTGCGAATCACGTAGATTCGCCCGACGACTGCGACCAATGCCACACTGCCGCCAACAGCAAGCACTGTTGAGGTAGTGAGTAGGATGTTGACATAGCTGCTGACTGCGCCAGGCGGAACCTCGGGATAGACTGCAAAGATGGGATCATGGGTTATTGCATATCCATTCCAGTTCGAGTAGCATGAGCTGTAGTAGTAAATCCCATCCTTGATGTCAGTGCCACCCATTTCGAATCCAGAGGCTGTCTGCTCGGCACCTAGTGGCCCGATATAGGTGTAGAACGGGTAGAACACCGTTCCTACGGTATACGTGTTGTTGTCGTAGCCCCAGACATAGGTTCCTCCGAAGTCTACGGTGGCCAGTACTCCCTCATCGGTGTTGAAGGATAGGTTCCCAGAGTCCAGGGGTTGAGCCTCAAGAGTGGGAGAGGTCTCAATCCCTGCATCTGGCGGTGCGGATACGACTACCTCCTCGGATTGCACTGTCAAATCATAAGTGGAGAATGCGCTCCAATAGTCTAATGACAGCCCAAGCCCCTCAAGCGCAGGAATTGGCTGCCCGGTCGTGAAATTTGTGAACTGGCCAATGTGCTGGTCAATCTTCAATACCGCAGCATCATTGGTCATCCCAAACCTGTACGTCATGGACATTGAGTCGAGTGATGCGCCGACAGGCTGTGATGCATTGATCTCCTGTAACTCAGTTTCGGGCATCATTGCGAACTGTGCTTCATCATAAAGCATGGGGGGGTAGAACGTTCCATTGATGTTGACAACTTCGGCGCTCCACTCAATCTCACCATCCTCGTTGACATGTGGAGTTGCCACATCACCAATCTCCGCATCAACAGGATAATACTCGTAGACAATCTCTGACTCGGAGAAGTTAAGGACCTGGTAGGTCCAGTCGACAATGCCGTCTTCATCAAAGTCGTAGGACACGGTATTGTAGACCAAGTCCATGATTCCGTTATGGTTCCGGTCATCGAAGGCGGTCATTCCCATGAAATAGTGCTCCATCCAGTGGGTTTGGTTGTTCGAAAAAACCATCTCGTGCACGTCGAACCCAAAGCCCTTGAAGTCGTATGTGTATGAGGAGTGGTAGGACCCGTTGAAGCCAGCGGCCCAAGCGTAGTCCTCAGGGAGCAACGGGATCACCTCGCTGGCGTTCACTGGGTTCATGCTATCATCAAACCATGTGTACTCGGCACTGAAGTTGCTGCTCGACATGTATGTATAGTAGTAGAATGATGACAAAAGCAGGGCCTCATCACCCGACAGTGCCGTGGAGTTCTCGACATACCAGAAGAGCTGCCACGTGCCCTCGTTCAAGTCCAGCGTGGACAGATAGCTAACCAAGGAACCATCTGGATCCACAACTATCTCGACCAAGAGATTGTTCCAGGACCACCTGAACTCAGAGGTGTACTCTACTTGTTCACGAATCCAGTATCCGTTATCGTAGATGTCTTTGACATAGTAGTAGTAAACATCCTGTTCCAATGAGTCGGGGGGTTCTTCCGGAAGAGGTATGTCTTGACTCGATTCGTTCCACCATTGCCAGTATAGGTAGACACCTGGGAAGACCTCTTCAAAGGGAGGCAGGTTCTGTTGCGGCCTGTAGGCCGTGGTTTCTGCTGTAACAGGTACTGCATTGACGCTAGTCAATAGGACCGCCAGCAGTATTCCGATAGTGATGACGCTGAGCATCCGCTTCATTGCTTGATTGGCACCTCAATCAAAGTATGATGTCTATCAATGCAAGCCCAAGTGGTAATAGAGGTTCTCTGTGAACCGTTCAGAACACACTGCGAATCCGGACTATGAGGGCCGTTTCTGGTCGTATCATGTACGAAAAAACCGGGCACCGTTCGAAATGAGATATGCGTCACCTGCGTAAATTGGACCTGAGCCGAACAGTCTTCGTTCTACCATGTGCCACTCGCACTACGAGTGACTTCCGTTCGAGCGCCGAGAGAGCCACACTCAACGTAGACTTGCTCAATCCTGTTGTTCTCCGTAGCTCGTCCTGCGCCATCTCTCCTCCATTCTCTTCTAGGCGATTGATGATCCTGCGCTCCGTATTGTTGAGTGTGACTACTATGACCTGTTCGGATGGGATTTGAGCTCCAGAGGAGGAACTGGCGATAGTCCGTTCAAGATGCGAGATACGACGCTGCAGGCGCAGGAGAATGAGTATCGCAACGTTGACAACAAGCACAAGGGAGATTATCAGAGCAATTGTCGTTGCGAGGAACACCGCCTCTCTCGAGATGGGAGCTGCCGCAAGCCAGACCCACAGCGATCCGCTCAAGATTATGACTGACACGGCAACTATGAGAATGTCGGCCCAAACCCTCTGAGTTGTTGAGTCTGACAATGAGGGGCACTGTCCCGTTATGTTATGTGGTGGTGTCAGTGGGACCCATGGCATGTTGATACATAAGTCTGTTCTGCTGACACTGGAGGAAGCCTAAACAAAATGTTATTCAGTCACAGTGTATAGAATAGTGCACCCAAGAAATCGTGGGACGATAGTGGTGGTAGAACAGACGACGGGGCGCCTGTCTCAAGAGCAGCTGCGGGTACTCCGTAGACTTGAGTTCGTGAAACAGGCACTGGAAGATCTCAGACGGAGGGACATATCACAAGATGTGCCTATCTGCCCGCATTGCAAGAGCTTCAGGCTGATACATATAACGTCAGGCATTGACCTTGGAGCCCTAGGTTCCTTGCAGCCGGCATATTATTGCTTGGATTGTGGATGGTACGGGCGAACGCTGATAATAGTGACTAACAGGCTGGAGAGCACCTCCATCCTCGAAGACATGCGTGATGCCTTTGCCGACGATGAGGAGATGTTTGACAGAGGAGAGGGCATGTTTCCTCCCGACACACCATGGTGATTGTACTGGCTGCTACTCCATGCTGACACGCCGAATCTCAAACATAACCGGATTCTGAGCATCGGGGCACGCATGTGTTGCCACACATTGGTCTTCGAGCCAGGGGAAGCGTGCATTGAACATCATTGCGAATGCTTTTGGAAGAAGTGAGTAGAGTGCACTGATGCATATCTTTCCGCTGACACAGTGTTCAGTGACTAGAGTCGTGTCATCAGCGCGGGCGTAAGTGCAGAAGTTCCCGTCTGGCTAGTCACACGGCATTCGATTGCCCGTGGCTTATCACGAACACACGGCTCTGTCATAGTATTGAATGATTGCTCAGCCCGATAAGAAGGATACGTCACGGACTGATGCTCTCGTCATCGTACACCTCTGGCGAGGATTTGTTTGTGGGTTCGCCATGGAGCGGAACAGTGGCCACTGGAGTCGAGCTTCGGCCCTCCACACATACTGGTGCGAACTCACCCGCACGGCGTAGCCCCTCGCTTGCAGCAATAGGACCGATAATCTGTAGTATCATAGTCGTCAGAATCGTGACATCTAGAATCAGCATACCAATGTCGGCGGCTCCTGCTGCAACAAAGCTCTCCTCGACCAACAGAGAGAGACCGACTGCTACACCTGCCTGCGACATCAGACAAAGACCCAGATACTTTGTAGTGAGGGGCGGCGTCTTAGTGATCTTTGCACCCGCGTACGCGCCCGTGTACTTGGCAAGGCTGCGTCCGCCCACGTAGAGAATGGCCAATAGGATGACAGTTAGACTCAATGCATTTGACAGGTTTATTGAAGCGCCAACCATTACGAAGAACAACATCACAACGGGCGACATCACTACCTTGAGAGTGTGACAGACGGGGTCCTTCTCCTTCTGTACGTAGTTTCCCACAACAAATCCAAAGACCATGCATGCCAGTATCGCGCTCATGTGAAGCCACGCGGCCAAACCAACAAGAAGGATAATCAGGCCCAGTTCGAATTCCAGCAGCTCCCTGCGGTCATCTTCCCGGTTGATGAAGTACACCATGCCAGCGCCGAATATGCCTCCGAGGAGACTGGATGCTCCCAGCTCGAGTAGAGTAGCGAGGATCGCCTCGGTCAGCAGTACAGACCCTGAATATGTAATCGTGGCAAAGGAGATGGCCACACTCGCCAAGAGAATAGCCACAACATCGTCCAGCGCCAGCACGAACATCAGGGTTTCCGTGAGCGTGCCCTTCGTGTGACGCTCCCAGATTACCATGACAGTTGAGGCAGGGTCGGTGGCACTCGCCAAGGCTCCAAAGACCACAGCAATGTGGATGTTGGCGACTATGAGGTTCGTGAGAAATGTCACAATCACGAATGTGAGAATCGACTCGAACACGAGAATCGTGCCCATCTGTCGCGTGCGACCCCTGAAGACATCCTTTCTAATCTCAAGACCGATGTTGTACCCTATCATTCCCAGCGCCAAGTTCACGATGGGAAACATCGCCGAGCGGATGTCATCGTTAATGACCCCCAAGGTGCCCAGAAACAGTCCAGCCAGCATGAATCCGAGAATCTGTGGGATGCCCGCACGCTTCATGAGCGTGGCGCCCCCAAACGCCAAGACGATACCCAGACCGATGATTAGGAGAGGCTCAAACGAGGATGGATCCGTGAGGGGAATCTGCATGGGTAGTGTTCAACCACCGACATTAGTATTGTCGTTCAATTGAGAAAAGTGGCTCCCTTTTGAAGGTGTTGCCAAATCGTTAGCTCATCTGTTCTGCATAGTCGCAGAGATCAGACAGGAAACAGACATCACATCTTGGTCTTTGCGACCTACATACAGAGCGCCCATGTCGCACGAGGTTGTGGTTCAGATGAAACACGCAACTTGGTGGAAGAAGGTCTTGCAGAACCGAGTGGGCCTTCTCGCGTGACACATGATCTCCAATCAGACCGAGCCGCCTACTGATACGCCATACATGCGTATCAACAGGTAGAACGGGGCGATGAAACGAGAACAGCAAGACTATGGCTGCCGTCTTTGGCCCAACGCCGTGTAGCGAGCTCAGCCATTCCTTTGCCTCATTGATTGGCATGTGTTCCAGTAATGACAGGTCAATACGGCCCACGCGCTTTTGAATCTCAGCCAGTGTCGACTTGATGCGCTTGGCCTTCACGTGATATGCTCCAGATACTCTGATGGCCTGCGCAACCTCGCTCTCAGGCGCCACAAGCACATCCTCCCATGTGGGAAACTTTGACTTCAGGGACTCAAAGGCGCGACCGGAGTTGATGTCGTTTGTATTCTGACTGAGTATTGTCAGAACTAGTTCATCAACGGGTGGCAGACGACGGCTGGCAATGGCATCTCCGTAGTTCTCCCGTATCCGACGGCAGACCTCTTCGGCCTTGGCTCGTGGGTCACGAGCAGCGCCGGATAATCTGGACAATCTTGGACACTGACGACCAGGGCGCCCCATGACATGACATCACCAACGTCCTCCAATCCTCTATCATCATATATACCTCCTCCTCGACCAGCGCACTGATGTCGTCGCCACCATCTCTTACTGTCATGTTATCAGTATCTGCTGCTCGTCGACCCGGTGTGTGCAAAGACCATTCGCCGCTGGGATTCAAGAGGACAGCCCCGTAGTCTTCGTACTGGAATGTGTGGAGTTCAAATAGTGTGGGTGGGAGCAGATGATCAGAGAGATATTGTCCTCACTGCGG
>Ga0164310_10000774_pt1 | contig 17461 bp, 12 predicted proteins | sample GuaBasSedimGuay1_FD_121795 | JGI IMG/M metagenome (GOLD analysis project Ga0164310, IMG submission 121795) | Subseafloor sediment microbial communities from Guaymas Basin, Gulf of California, Mexico - Guay1, Core 4569-9, 0-3 cm | ecosystem: Environmental > Aquatic > Marine > Hydrothermal vents... | reverse complement strand
GAAGTTGGGCGCCGATCGATAGTGGTGATGCAACAAATTTGGGATATGCTACCTTACCTGCCCACTCTCCCGTTGTGGGATGTGAAACTCTATAAGTTAATTTAATTTCTCTACCTTCTTTAAACCCGTATACCTCGATGTAAAGAGCATAACCCCACAAGTCCTGTTCTTTTGCTTCAGGAGCTTGCAGTAGGAACTCGTAAATGAACTCTCTAGGGCTGACCAAAGCATCTCCTACCTTTATTTTCTCGTCTTTTAAAACATTAAAGTTTTTAATGAATTTCAGTAGATTTTGTATTTTTGGCGGCCAAGCACCTCTAACTATTACAGTTTTTAGCCCTTTAATGTATTTTGGAAGTGTCCGGGTCTCTTCATGGGGCATGACATAAGCTTCAAGTCTACCAATTGGCTCTGGGAAATCTACTATTTTTGGATGCGACAAAGGCGGTACACGTATAAATTCACCATCTTGATAGATCAATCGTTCTTTTACTTGGGGATCAGCTTCCCATAATGTTGTATAAAGTAGTCCAGGCGCTGGGGCGACGCATCTAAAGGGTGCAAATGCTATTTCTATCTTATAGACTGTATCAAGGCGATCAACACCGTATCTAGAGAGTACATTAGTTATTCCTGGTGTTGCTCCGAGCCCTGCAATGTAAGTTATTCCAGCTTTTTTAGCTTCCTCGTCCAGGGCAAATTGGTCTTCTTCTTGAGCAACATCTAATCCGTTTATTCCAGCTTTTATAGCGGCTTTTGTCACAAATATATCGTATTTGAAAGGCAATGTACTGGCGACTATATCAAATTCCTTCAGTGTATTAACTAGTTCTTTTTCATTACGTACATCGATTTTAATAGCTGAAACTCTTTCATCTTTTAACTCTGCTACGAATTTTTTCGCTTTTTCTAAATCTATATCTCCAACAACTATTTCGGAGAAGTCGCTGGTTTTAACAAGGTCTTTTACAGCTTCAGATCCTATGAATCCAGCCCCACCTAATACTAATATTCTCAATCTTCTCACCCTTTTTAAGCAAGCTTTGACATTACTAGAAATATTGTTAGTTAACGACTATACTAACTTTGTTTTTAAAATTCTCAGATGTATGTTTTAACTTTGGAATAAAGCTCAGTAGGAACTATTAATATTCGTATTAAACTCTACGAGAATCAATGTGAAAAATGTGGTAAGTTGTTGATACAACATAAAAACTTAAAATTTTACATTGAATAGCGTTTTCCGTGGTTGATTGGTGGTCGAGGTGTAAATTCTGGAAAGAAGTCTGGTAGGGCAAGGTTTTTACATGTATCTAGTGCAATGAAGTATTTTATGCCAATATTTGTGTATTTTCTTTTAATTAGTTCTTCAACTTTTCTATGCAGTTTTCTAAGCGGCCCTTCGACTAAAACTCTGGCTAAAACTGAATATTCTCCAATACCTGTTGCTACAAAGACAACATTTGGGTCCGATGCTAGTTTAGAGGCTAACTCAAACGAATTCAGCTGTGAGCGAAGAGTATCGATGAATAGGTAAACTTCCGTGAAGCCTGCCTTCTGGAGGTCGATAACTATTGTGAAGTTTTTTATTATTTGATTCAGTACCATTTTTCTGATTCTGAAAAATACACTGTTGGCGGAGAGATTTACGTATTCTCCGATTTCCTTAAATCTCGTCCAGTTATCCTTGTCAAGTATTGTAAGGATCTTTAGATCTCTTTCGTCCACTTTTGTTTCTCTGGATGCCATATCTTGGTCTTTTTCAGAGATTTTGGTATAAGCTTGCCTGTAAACTTTGTAGTCAAGTTCAGGGAAGAAATCTGGGAAGGCACTGGTTTTATAGATATTCGTTACCAGAAAAACTTCCATGAGAACATCGCCCAAATCGTTTTTCCATTTTTCAAGCACATCTGAAAGCTCGCTGAAATCTTTGTAGCACACTTTGGTTAAAAGGGAGTAACGGCCAATCCCTCTATGGACACAGAGCACATTATTGTCCTCGGATATATGTTCTGCGACTTGTGAAACATCTTCGTTAATTATGTTATTGATCCCGACGAAAGCAACATTGTAGCCTATTTTTTCAAGATTAACGTTTATAGATAGTCGCTGCAACACTCCTAAACGAATTAATTTTGATATTCTATAATTGATTGTACTGGCGGAGATATTGAGCAGTCTACCCATTTCTCTAAATGTTAGCCAAGAATCTTTATCCAAAATGGAGAGAAGCTTTTTCTCCGACGCTGTAAGTTTTGCTACTTTTTCACGTTTAACCCACATTTTTTGAACAACTGTCAACTCTCCCACCTATATAAAACAATATCCAAATAATATATAAATTTAACACCATCTCATCCAAAAATAAAAGGGTGAAATTAAATTATTTATCAACACTACATAACATGATAATCTTTAAGTAATCTTGAACGACTTAATTCCGTTTACATAACATTCGAGAAAAACGTTTGAGCCTTCAACGTGAAAGCTTTGCAAAAACTGTTAAAGTTCATAAATGTAAATATTAAATTTCCTGGGGAAGATCAAAGATCTTACCTTTCTTTCTTCAACAAGTTTGGCATCTTTATAGTCATCATGGTAGAGTTCTAAGACCATTTTAACATTTTTTAGTTTGGCAAGCTTTCTTTTGGCAATATAAATTAGTTGCTGAGTTGCTTCTTTCATTCTTTCTTGATAAACTGCAAGCTTTTTTTCGTTTTCAATCTCCTTCTTAATTATGGTTCTTCTAGTGAAAAAATCAGAAAATATAATTCCAAAACCTGAAATAGTGGTTATTAGCGCGCGCTAAATTATTAACAGAATATTTGAGTAAAATTGATTATACGGAATTAGTATATTTCGGGAAGAGTTCTAATAAATCTACTAAATAAATGCTGTTATGTTAAACACTATTAGAAAAATTTAAGGGAAAGATATATAATTAAGTGTGAAAATAAACGAGGCAGATTATATATTGGCCTTTCTGGACTAGGATGGTGGTGGAGGTTATTTTATGAAAAGATATATTAGGCTGGGAGTTGATATCGGAGGTACGTTTACAGATTTATTTGCGTATAATGAATCTACTGGGGAAATCATTGTTTCTAAAGTCCCAAGCACTCCGCCCGACTTTGTTGATGGTGTAATTGATGTAATAAAGGATGCGAAAATAGATCTAAAAGTGGTATATGAGTTTATTGGTCATGGAAGTACTATTGCGGATAACGCAATCATAGAACGAAAAATACCTAGAATCGCCCTTCTTACAACTGAGGGATTTAAGGACATAATATTCCTTGGAAGACTTCATAGAGAGAAATTATATGATCTACAATGGGATAAGCCTTCCCAGTTTAGACCCATAGTTAAGCGAAGGGATATCATAGAAATTAAAGAAAGAATCGGACCGAACGGAGAAATAATAACTCCTTTAGATAAAGAACAAGTTAGGGAAGTGGCAAATAGAATAATACCAGGATACGATGCGTATGCTATATTCTACATAAATTCTTACGTGAACCCTATACATGAAATTGAAACTAAAAAAATTCTTGAAGAAGTCGCCAGAAATAAGGGTATCGAGACAATTTATGTTTCCACATCATGTGAAATTTTAAGAACCATCAGAGAATTACCTAGGCTGTCAACCACTCTTATAAATGCTATCTTAATGCCCATAATAGCCAGTTACCTCACAAAGCTTAAATATAGTTTGAAGAATGAGGGATTTGATGGCGATATAATTTTGTTTCAGTCTAATGGAGGAGTTATGAGATCAGACCTTGCTGCGCAAAGACCAGTCTACGTAGCGACATCAGGACCTGCTGCTGGAGTTGTAGCATCTAGGCATTTAGCTCAACTCTATAGTTTAGATAAGATTCTGTCATTTGATATGGGAGGTACTACAGCTAAAGCTTCCACTATAATAAATCAGGAATATCTTATCACAACGGAATTTCAGTTTGAATGGGATCTACCAATCGCAGTACCAATGATTGAAATTTCAGAAGTAGGTACTGGTGGTGGGAGTATAGCTTGGATAGATAAAGGAGGAATGTTAAGAGTTGGACCGATGAGTGCAGGGTCCGTCCCAGGTCCTGCATGCTACGATAGAGGAGGGACAGAACCGACCATAGTGGACGCAAATGTAATTTTGAATAGATTGAATCCCAAGGCAATTTTAGGTCGACGAATTAAAATAAACAGGGAAAAAGCCGTTAAGGCCATAAAGGAAAAAATAAGTGACACTTTAGGTCTCGACTTAATAGAAGCTACCATGGGAATTTTAAAGATAGCAAATACCAACATGGCCGAAGCATGCAGAGATGTTACGTTGAAAAAGGGATATGACTCAAGAGAATTTGCCATGGTAGCTTTTGGAGGAGCTGGACCAATGCATGCCTGTGATATAGCAAGGGAACTTGGGATTGAAAAAATAATTATTCCTTGGTTCCCCGGAGTATTTTCAGCGCTCGGCATGTGTATATCCGACTTAATGCACGATAAGGTATTAAGCATCTTAAAACCTTTAGATGAAATAGATATTGCTAAGCTTAATACTACGATAACTAACATGGAAAACGAAGTTAAAAAAGATCTCATAGAAGAAGGTGTAAAGAAAGACAATATAAAAATTATCAGATATGGAAGGATGCGATACATTGGAGAAGCCATTGGAAAAGAGCTGACTGTCCAAATACCATCCGGGGAGTTAACGATCGAAGATTTAAACCATAGTAGAAAACGTTTTGAAGAAATGCATAATGAAATGTATGGATTTATGGTGCCGGGAGAACCTGTGGTTTTAACAGATATTATAGTTAGAGGAATAGGTTTAATAGAGAAAATAAAATTCAAGAAACACCCCTTTACAAGAGAAATTCCAACTAGTGCCATTATAGAAAAAAGGGAAGTATACTTTGAAGAAATAGGAGATTTTAGTCCTGTAAAGATATATAAAAGAGAACGATTAAAACCTGGCAATTTAATTGATGGCCCTGCAATAATCGAGGAGGATACAACAACAACCGTTCTGAAACCTGAATATCATGCATATGTAGATGAATATAAGAACATTATCATTAAACCGGGTGGTGAAAAACCATGAAAGTTGATAAGATCACAATTGACATAATTATGCATAATTTAGAAGCTTATTGTGAACATATGGCAACAGTTTTAACATTTACGGCATATTCTCCTCTGCTATACGATGCACTCGATTTTTCTACAGCATTATTTAACAGAAATGGAGAAATGTTGGCACAGAACTTGGGATGTCCAGTTCATCTAGCTGCGATGCCTGCAACCGTTAATACAGTAATACAGATGTATAAGGATGACATGCAGGAAGGCGATGTAATACTCACGAATGATCCATATGTTGGGGGAACCCACTTGGGTGACTTCACTTTTATAACGCCTATCTTCTTAAATGGGGAATTAGTCGGTTTTTCGGCTTCAAGAACACATATGACAGACTATGGATCAATGTATCCAGGCGGAGACATGCCTGCAACTGATATCTTCCAAGAAGGGCTCCGTGTACCTCCAATAAAGATTGTAGAAAAGGGGAAAATCCAAAAAGGCATAGTTGAGCTAATAGCTGCTAATTCAAGGACCCCCACTTTTATCAAAGGCGATATTAGAGCAGCTATTGCAGCAAACGAAGCTGGTAAAAAATCTTTACTATCGATATATAAAAGATATGGTGCAAAGACCGCTGAGGTAGCTTTCCAAGAGGTCCTACGATACGGAGAGAGTAGCATGAGAAGAGGTATTAAAACAATAGCCTCAGGAGAATATATGGCTGAAGATTTTATTGATGATGACACAATTGAAATCGGAAAACCTGTTAAATTAAAGGTTAAGATAACTGTAAAAGATGATCAAATGATAATTGATTGGACAGGAACAAATCCCCCTGTTAGAGGCCCACTAAATAGACCCAAGGCAGCTGCTATCGGAGATTCAGTTTACCCTGTAAAAGCATTAGTTGACCCTGAGGGCCCTGCAAATAGTGGAATGTTTAAACCTATTAAGGTAATAATACCTGAAAATTCTCTGTTAAATGCAAAATGGCCATATCCTGTGGGACAGGGAAATTTAGCCACCACTGCACGTATGACAGATGTAATATGGCAGGCACTTGCTAAAGCCGTACCCCGTAGAGTAATAGGTATGACATATGGTGGATGTGATCAGTTTCAGGCTTTTGGTATGAATCCAAAGACTGGTACTTCTTGGACACTTGTTGATCTACCTGCTGGAGGATGGGGAGGAAGATATAATAAAGATGGTCTTAGTGTTACATGGCATCTCCTTGGGAATTGCCAAGATACACAAGTAGAGATTATAGAGAAATTTTATCCCGTGAGAGTTTTAAGAAGAGGACTAAGAGTAAACTCTGGTGGATATGGGAAATATAGGGGAGGTCTAGGATCCGTAAATGTATACCAAGTATTAACTCCAGCTTCATACAGTTTAGCAGTAAATAGAGTTAAGAAAGGTCCACCAGGGGTTTTTGGAGGGCTTCCAGGAAAAACTGGAATAATTCGTGTTAAATATCCGGATGGAAAGGAGGAAATCTTATGCGGAATCGATGAAAACGGGGAGTACGTAGGATGGAATAAAGCAGTTGACTACACTCCGCCAGGTACAATAATAACTATTGAAAGTGCTGGAGGCGGCGGATATGGCGATCCTCGAGAACGTGATTATAAGATGATCTTAAATGACGTCATAGATGGCTACTATACACTAGATGAGATAGAGAAAATATATGGTAAAGAATTAACTATGAAAATCAAAAAAGAATTAAACAGTATTAAACAAGAATAAATTGTAAAGATTTATTAAAACTTTGATATGACAAAAATAAAATCATAAAGCAGGAGTATTAACAAAATGACATTGGTCGAAAAAGCATATCAAATAGTTGATTTAGCGAAAAAAAGAGGTATAACATTAAGGTTATTAGGAGCCCTAGCTATTAGAATCCATTGCCAATCCTTTTGTTTTTTGCATGATCGCACGGGACGAGTTTTGACGGATATAGATTTAATTGGGCTGTCAAAACAATGGGGAAAGATTGTAGAGCTTCTGAAAGAGCTAGGATATAAATTAGACAAGAGAATTCTGTTTAAGCAAGCAGATAGAATAGTTGCGGATAGTCCAGATGAAGGAGTGCATGTTGATGTCTTTTTTGATAAATTAGAAATGTGTCATACTATAGATTTGAGGAAAAGATTACACCTTGACTACCCTACATTGACAGTCAGCGATCTCTTGCTTGAAAAGATCCAAATAGTAAAAATAACAGAAAAAGATTTGATTGACTTAACGATGCTTATTAGAGAACATCCAATTGGACATGATGACAACGACAAGATTAATTCAAAATATATCTCAAAAATTTTGTCAAATGATTGGGGATTTTACTATACATCCATAAACAATCTCCGCAAACTCCAGAAGTATGTTGAAGACTCAACATTTTTATCATCAGAAGATAAGAAAGACGTTATTTCAAAAATCAGTCAACTAATTAACGCTATAGAGTATGAGCCGAAATCATTGGGATGGAAAATGAGAGCCAAACTAGGTACAAAGGTGAAATGGTATAGAGAAGTGGAAGATCTTTATAGATAAAAAGGGGTGTTTATCATGATATTAAAAAGGAAAAAGAAAAAAGAAAAAATTACTCGCATACTCTTTGTTACTGATATCCACGGACAGGAAAGAGTATTTAAAAAGTTTGTAAACGCCGCTAAAATATATAATATCGATGTTTTAATTCTTGGTGGAGACATTACAGGGAAACTTGTTGTCCCTATTATTGAAAGACCTGATGGAAGATACGAAGCAACATTTATGGATCGAAAACACGTTTTAAAAAAGGATGAACTTAGAAATTTCATGGATATTGTTTCATTCACGGGTAATTATCCATATTTGACAACTAGGGAGGAACTTGAGGAAATAAAGGCAAACCCTGTCAAAGAGAAAGAAATTTTACATAAGCTTATGATAGACAGGCTTAGTAAATGGATTAATTTGGCAGAAGAGCGTCTTAAGGACGTATCAACGGTACTCTACATAACTGGTGGTAATGATGATCCTCCAGAAATCACAGATTTTTTAAAATCAATAAAAAGTGAACATGTTGTTGATCCTGAGGATAGAGTAGTTTGGATAGATTCGGAACATGAGATGGTAAGTTGTGGTTATGGTAACATAACACCGTGGAGATGCCCAAGGGACATACCTGAGGATAAGCTATACGAGAAAATCGAAGAGATGGCTGATAAGCTAGAGAAAGCGGAAAGTGCAATATTTAATATTCATGTGCCGCCTTATGATACGGGTCTTGATACTTGTCCTAGACTTGATACTACTGTCTATCCTCCTAGGCCAATAATAGGGGAATATATAAGTGCTGGAAGCATTGCAGTTAGGAAAGCGATTGAAAAATATCAACCGTTGGTGGGACTTCACGGTCATATTCATGAGTCAAGAGGGAAAGCTAAAATTGGTAGAACTTTGTGTTTTAACCCCGGTAGCGAATATTCAGAGGGGATTTTGAGAGGGGTGATCTTGAACATAAGTGAAAAAAAGGTTGAAACGTATATGTTTATTTCTGGATAGAGGAAACAGGAATCACGCAACAAACGACTAAGGTTTCTTACGCTTCGGTTGCCAATGCATATTTTTCCACTTTTCCCAGAATTTTGGCTTTCCAGCTTTTTCCCATTCTGATACCATTTTTTCACGAAGACTTTTTGCTTCAGGGGGGGCAAACTTTTCAAGAAATGCCTCTGGTACAAATGGATAACCACGTTTTGCCAGATATTCGTAAAAGTGATCTACTCCACCTTTTTCAACAGGCTCTGGATGCAGCTTAAAAATGACTAACGCCTCGCAAGTTGGCGGTCCCCATGCTGGACAAATCACATAGCCGTCTTCGCCTTCTTTTGCAATTCCGAGATCAACAGCACTAACACCATATGACATAGCAATTACATAATGGAATAAACTATGTACGACCCAAGGACATATTATTGGTCTGTTATCAAGATATCCTTCTTGATCACTGGAAATTTCGCATTCATCTAGACGTAAGAAAGGATCAAACACTAGTTTATCGCCAAGAGCTACGACGGGACAATATCCATAAACTTCTTCTACATAAACGTGTATTTTTTTAAATTTAGGTTTTTCTTCTCCCATTTTACTCCACTCCTTCTCTTTTGACTCTAAATATTACATATCCGCATGGTGTATATGGTGGACCTGGCATAGGACATGCAATTCTACACTCACCTGTTTTTACTCCGAGATGTTCAACAACATTATCGGGTGCTGCCGCATATATTAAATTGAAATCTATGTTGTCTAGGACACGTAGACATACAGCTGTTGATTCTTTTAAGTTAATAATTTCGGTAGGGAATTTAGGGTCTATAACAATTTTGTCTCCAATTTTGTAAATTGGACATGTACCCCTTATTTCCTCTACCTCGTAAATTACTCTATATTTGCCCATCTACTTTTCACCCCTCGATTTTTTATTGATCACGTTAAAAAAAGTAGGTGTTTGAGAAATTACTCTGGTGGTATCTCTTTAAATGCTACATCGATGTCTATACCTTTACTTTTCTGGTAAGCCCTGAAGCACCAGTACCATATAAATGGAACTAAGAATAGCATGAGAATTACAAGACGTGGTGTCATTGCGGCAACGCCAAGGGCTGGTTCACATATTATGACCACTGCCATTGCAGTTGTTGTTGCAAATAACCATATACCCACCAGAGTAATTAGTGGGATTCCGAGGACTTTGTATTTAGCGATTGGAGATGATGCAAAAATTTCTTTTAGTTTCCATGGAAATATTATTGCGGCTATTGCGGTGGGAATAATTCCGGCAATCCATGTGAAATTTGCTCCCGAATACACCGTCCAGTATAGGCTAGGGACGAAGTTATATATAAAGGCCCAAATTATCGCTATGATAAGATGGAATATGTTGGCGTTGATAGGTGCACGGAACTTGGGACTTACCTTTGCAAACCATTCAGGTAGTGTTCTGTCAAGTGACATAGCAAGCCATATTCTTGTGGCATTTAAGAAACAACATATTGACATGTAATAGGTTGATGCCATTGTGCCAAGAGTTAATAACACCATCAAGACAGGGTTTTTTGTCAACATCATACCCACGGAGAGCACGGAGGGTATTACTGGATATTCGACTAGTCCACCATAGTAGGCATATGCAAATGCGTGGAGAAAGTCCCAGCCAACGACCCTTTCAAAAAGAAACGTTACTAGGAAGGTAAATAGAATACTTGAATAAAAAGCGGCGAATAAAAAGGCGCTTGCAAGCCGTTTAAAGCTTCTTGCACCCTTAACTTCTCCCAGTATTCCCATAGCTGAAAAGACTATGTATCCTAGCCATGTACCTGGTAACGTGAACGCTGCAAAGGTCTTATATAGGTCTAACTTAGTGGTAACGTAACCTGCGGACTCAGCGGCCGTTAGTACAGTATTGTAGAAATCAGGGTCATTTAACATCTTTTCTCCCCAGAAATTAAACATCTGCTTAAATCCCTCTGGGGAGGTTGATATAAACAGTGCAAGTAATACTATATGTGTTATGAGAATGCATGGTACTAGAATGTAATTTTGGACTCTTCTATACCACCGCATTCCAGCAACACTATTAAAGAAGGCAATGATCAATATTGCAAGGGTTATAGCAAAAGTTGCACTCGGTGTGGATATGTTGTTCGCTATTTTAATCCAGGACTCATTATTGTAAAGGTAGGCGAGATGATATAGTAGTGGTTGGAGGGCATAGTATGAAATAGCGAACCCACCCAGCACTGCAGTAATAACCCATGTGATGGAGAAGAACCCAAAGGGTATTGAGAATCCTATTGACGGATGTAGAATTCTACTTTGGTAAACATAGTCACCGCCGCTTCTAGGCATGGATGATCCTAGTCCTGCATACACTATGCTGATCGGTATACCAAGTAACAGAAAACCAAATACCCCTATTAGCCACAGAGATGTTCCTGGCAAAACTGCATTACTGAATGGCCATAGATATATAATGGTTATAAATGTGCCAGTTGCGAGTACGCCATAGAGAGCTGCATCCACAATCGATAATTCCCTTACTAAACCTGATACTCGTCTAGCAAAAACCTTCTCCGCCATAGATGTTCACCCCAAAGATTTTTTCAATCAACTCACTTAGTAATTAAAGTATTTTTCATATCACACTCTATAAATTTTGTTCGAAAATTGTCTAAAAGATATCTATTAAACGTGATAATTGTTAGAAAAAATTACAAAGAACAGGTTAGTTTTTAAATTTTAAGTGTAAAGGTGTAAATCTAAATATCATCTTTGACACTCATCCACACCCAACTGCGACCTAGTGTTCAGACTTTTGCATGTAATCGTATTTAAAGGCAGTTCCTCAAAAATCTTCATAAATAAATAATTTAAATAAATAATAATTAATTTATTATTTATATATTTTATATTATGTAAAAGAAAGTTAGAAATTTTATGGCGGAATACATGGCATAGGCATCTACCATCCATGTCGAATGCTTTTATCGAGTTTCTTCTGTTCAAACCAATAAATTCCGATACAATATTAATGTGTGTATAAAGGAAAATATTTTATATTGAGCCAATGTTCCGTATCTCCTAACTTGCCACCAAAACTTAAGATATTACAAGTTCCTTTTTAGTTCAAGTCGTCTTTGTTTTTCTACTTATAAATTTTACCCAAAAAATGTACAAAAATGCTTTCAAAAATGTGGCGATTTCGGACAAAAACTGATTAACTATTTGAATTTCGAGCTAATGACATTCTAGATAAATTTTTATATTTTATACGGCATTCTGATTACAAGCTATAGTTTGGGAGATGAAAACCATGAAGGTTACCGTTATTGGTGTGGGCACTATCGGAAAAGTAATAATCCGGGATCTTTTGGAAAATTGGAAGGTCGACGAGATTATTGCTGTGGATTACAATCTAGAGGCTTTAAAGAAGTACGTTGAGTTACTTGATGACCCCAGAGTGAAGCCGATGAAAGGGGATATTAGGAATATTGACACTACTGCTGAGCAGATGAGAATGGGCGACGTTGTTGTAAATTCTGCTTGGTACGAGTTTAATCTCTATGCAATTAAGGCTATGCTAAAAGCGGAGAGAGACATGATTGATCTTGGTGGAATGTATTGGATGACAAAGAAAGAGTTGGAGTGGGACGATGAATTAAAAAAAGCTGGACTGAGATTAATTATAGGTGCTGGTGACGATCCTGGAACTTCCAATGTATTAGCAAGATATGGTGCTAATAAGTTAGATGAAGTTAGAGAGATACACTTTAGGTGGGGAGGTAAGACATTGAAAGAAGAAGAGGCTAAAATAGCTTTCGGCTTTTCAGTATTAAGTGTCATGGATGAGGCAACGATGAATGCTGTGGTGTACCGAGATGGTAAATATATTGAAATCCCGCCATTGAGTGAGAAAGAATTAACTTATTTTCCCGAGCCAATAGGGTACCAATATACCTATGCGATTATACATAGCGAACTAGCGACTATTCCATGGACAATAAAGGGTGTTAAAACGGTAACATATAAGGATACATGGGATGAAGAAATTTTTCCGATAATTAATTTCTTGAAAGACATAGGATTAGTAAGTAGAGAACCTGTAGATGTTATGGGTCAGAAGGTTTCGCCAGTCAAAGTAATTGCTTCCCTTACGAAACCGTGGGAACCAGAAAGTTATGTCGGAGCGCTTAAGGTGGTAATTGTAGGCATAGAAGGAGGAGTTGAAGTAAAATATACCTACTATTTAGGGCCTGTAGGATACAAGAAAGAATGGAATGCTGGTGTTACGGCTGTAACAACAGCCTTTGGTGCAACTGCTGCATTGAAATTATTGGTTGATGGACATGTATCCAGGAAGGGTGTAGTACCTCCTGAACTTGTAGATAGACCTGATCTATGGCTAGAGGAACTTAAGAAACGAGGTATACCACTAGTGGAGGTAAGGGAAGAGACTAGACCCTTATAAATGCAATGAATTGATTACTAATAATTCAAAAATATTTTTCTCTATATTTGGGGATTACTATATTTTAGGAGAATACCTACTAAATAAATTCGTTGATGGTTGGTGTTTTTAAGGTTTAAGTAAATAATTAAGAATTTAGAATTGCTGGAGGAATTTGCATTTATTATATTCTCTCATCCAAAAATTTGTACATTCTTATAAATTGTGAATGACAGCAACTAATTTAGGGAACTTACAAATAATTGATAAGACATCTTAAGAAGATATGACATGTTGAATAAAGCCCTTATTTCCATAGTTGATCGGTGGTCGGGGGGAGAATTCAGGGAAGAAATCAGGTAAAGCTAGATTTTTGTAAACATCCGACACAATGAAGTATTTTATACCGATATTTGCGTATTTTTTCATTAACAGTTCTTCGACTCTTCTATAAAGTTCCCTAGGTGGTCCCTCAACTAGAATTCTAGCCAAAATCGAGTATTCTCCTATTCCTGTCGCGACGAAAATGATGTTTGGATCGGCGGCAAGCTTAGGAGCTAGCGTAAGTGGGCTTAATGAAGACTGAAAGGTATCAATAAACAAGAAAACGTCAACAAATCCGGCTTTTTGAAGATCTATAACAGCTGTAAAGTTTTTTATTACTTGATTTAATATCATTTTCTTAATTCTGAAGAAAACGCTGTTGGCAGAAAGGTTTACATATTCTCCAATTTCTTTAAATCGTGTCCAATTATCCTTGTCAAGTATTGTAAGAATTTTTAAATCTTTCTCGTCTATCTTTAATTCTCTACTCATCATTTCACATTCCCTCTCGGATACCCTAATATAGGCTTGTCTATGAACCTTGTAGTCAAGTTCGGGGAAGAGATCCGGGAAAGTGCTATTTTTATAAATATCTGTTACCAAAAAAACATCCATAGGAACATTTCCTAATTTTTCTTTCCACTTTTCAAGTTTAGTGCAAAGCTTATCAAGGTCTCTGTAGCATAACTTAATCAGAAGAAAATAGCGACCAATCCCTTTGTAAATACAAAGCACATCGTTCAGCTTGGATATCATTTGCACAATATATGTAATGTTTTTATTATTGTTAGTATTGTTGATTCCAACGAAAGCAATGTGGTAACCTATTTTTTCAAGATTAACATTTATTGATAGACGTTGCAACACTCCTAAACGGAACAGTTTTGATATCCTATAATTAACTGTACTCGTAGAAGTATTGAATAATTTTCCCATCTCCCTGAAGGTAAGCCAAGAATCCTTATCTAAAATCGAAAGGAGCCTTTTTTCCGAGTTAGAGAGCCTTATCATAGTTTCACAACCATTTTATGTTTTTTAGAGACTTATTTATAGTTACTTAATCCCCTAGGGATGAATATCTTCCAAATAATATTTAAGTCTAACACCATACTATCCAAAAATAAAGTAATAATTTTAAATAAAATTTAAATTTTACGGTAACATAAAAGATTGGAGGAACACGGATCTCTAGTTAACTGTCTAGAAAAAGGAAACTCTTACCTTTGTATTTAATTTTGATTTTAAAACATGTATTTGAACATTTTCTCGAAAACGATTTCATAGTTCGTTAAAAAATATCATAATAATTATATAAAAGGCTTAGTTTCATAGTTTTAATAAGAAAAGTATAAAAAAGATGGGAAAGTTTTGAGCAAGGAAAAATATCCTAAAATTAGGGTTGAACCTCCTGGGCTTAAAGCATTGGAGTGGTGAGAGAGATAAGAAGGTACTGGCACCGTATAATAGACCTTTCTATTATCCATTTGTAGCAGAGTCTGGTGAAGGTTGTATAGTGAGAGATGTGGATATTAATGAGTACATCGATTTTAATAGTGGCGCAGGGTCTGTTGAAGCTGCGATTAAAGTTGTAAAATGGCATACTCGAAGACCCTACTTATTGGCTTTCATTGGTGCATTTCACGGTAGAACTATGGGGGCAGTAAGTTTAACAGCTAGTAAACCTATTCAAAAGAAGTATTTCTTCCCTATGATGCCAGGAGTAGTTCATGTACCTTATCCTTACTGTTATCGCTGCGTTTTTAACCTAACCTACCCGGACTGTAACTTTTACTGTGTGGATTACATAGAGGATATGGTTCTGAAAAGGTTTGTGCCGCCTGAAGAAACAGCTGCAATAGTTTTCGAACCTATTCAAGGTGAAGGAAACTATGTGGTTCCGCTTCCAAATTATTTCGAGCGATTAAAGAAACTTGCAGACAAATATGGAATACTACTTGTTGCTGATGAGGTACAATCGGGTATGGGACGTACTGGAAAATGGTTTGCTATTGAACATTGGAATGTTGAACCTGATGTTCTATGTATGGCCAAGGGAATAGCCTCTGGTCTTTCTCTTGGCAGTGTCATGACTAGAGCTGAAATCATGGACTGGGAGCCAGATGCTCACTGTACAACTTTCGGAGCTAACCCAGTAGCATGTGCAGCAGCTATGGCGGTAATTGACGTTATAAAAGAGAAGAATCTTCTCGAAAATGCGACCAAACAAGGTGAACATGCTATTAAGAGACTTAAAGAATTACAGGAGGATTCTGAGATGATTGGGGATGTTCGAGGCAAAGGTCTTATGGTTGGTGTTGAAATTGTGCGTAATAAGGATACAAAGGAACCTGCTGAAGAGGAATCTCATGAAATTATAAAGAAATGTTGGAAAAAGGGTCTTGTAATCATTACTGCAGGTGATTCTACGATTAGGATTGCACCAATGCTCATAATAACACAAGAACTCTTAGATACTGGGTTAGACATTCTTGAAAGCTGTATCAGAGAAGTAGAGAAAGAAATGAGATAAGAGCTGAAATATTGAAGCCATGAGTCATTAGACATAGATTTCATAATTAAATCCAGTTTAATTCTTTATTTTAAGTGTGATTGCAAAGGGATGCTGTTACATTTTATTTATTTATTTAAAGATATACAGGTTTGATGATGTTTATTTGTCTTAGGAAAATTAATAATAAGGTGATAACCATATATTAGATGCGTGTGAATTTGTTAAGGGTTTGAGGGTGATGCAGGATTGTTTGAAGCCAATCTTCTGATTATCTTCAATAATGATTTTGTAAACTATTCACAAATCTAAAATTTCTTAAAACTATTTTTAAACCGGAAGAAAATGACCTGTTATAATTCAATGCGTGGATCTTCTTTAATGATTTCAATAACAGCCAGTGTTGACGTTCTTTCAATTTCTTTGCTATTTATCATCTGCTCTAACACTTTCAGAAAATCCTCTCTACTATTGGCTCTCGTTAATACAACGAAGTCTGTTTCTCCGAGTACAAAATATACTCCCCAAACCCCCGGAAGCTTAGCCAACTTTTCCCCAACTTTCTTATGGTATCCAGGTCCGTACTTCGCTCTGACCAATGTAATAGTTATATACTCTTTCCCAAGCTTAGCGGGATTGACCTTAGCATAATATCCCTCAATAACACCCTGCTTTTCTAACTTCTTTATCCTATAATGTAGTGTGGATTTGGGAACATTTAGTATTTTCGACATGTGGTCAAGTGATATTCTGCAATCGCTTTGTAGAAGTTTCAAAATTGAAATATCTATATCATCCAGTTGAATTTTTTTTCTTTCTGCCTTCATGTTTATCGTCCCCTCTTTGAATAGGAAGGGTCCATGTAGTTACCGAATGTTATCTAGAAAACTCTTCAACAATAATATAAATGTTACAATGAAAAATAATAATAGTTTGGATAAATTCTAAAATAATGTGTAAATCTATACAAATGCAGTGTCGAGTTGAAGTCTGTATCTAACTTATTACAAGTTTCACCGTCTAAAATATTAAAATGTTTTAAGTAAAGAAGTGTACTAATTTTTATCAAACATACATGTATTGAGTAGAGTGAAAAGCAGTTATTTTTCCTTTAAACATACTGATTCATAAGAGGTGTCAGCAATTTTTGTTTGAAAATTTTAAAAGTAAATATTGAATATGTAAATGTAGGTGTGGAGGTTTCTTTGTGATAAATTTACCGGTCTCCGAAGTTGAGAATTGGCTTTTGAATGAAACCAATAGGTCTTTAGCTCCACTTAGAAAGAAAGCAAAGAGTTTTGTTAACGAGATTACTGAATACTTAAAATCAATTCGTAAAGAAGCTGATTCTATTGCTATGATTACTGAGAAAACGTCAAAAGAAGGAAGATTTGATAAAACATGCAAAGTTGCTTCAACATTTTCCGAAAAAATAATAAATATTTTAGATAACTTCTCAGTTCCCCAAGAATATGACTACAGGTCTCTTTCAGGTCTTAAAAAGAGGTTAGATAAATTATTAAGAACCATTATAG
>Ga0164310_10000773_pt1 | contig 17479 bp, 16 predicted proteins | sample GuaBasSedimGuay1_FD_121795 | JGI IMG/M metagenome (GOLD analysis project Ga0164310, IMG submission 121795) | Subseafloor sediment microbial communities from Guaymas Basin, Gulf of California, Mexico - Guay1, Core 4569-9, 0-3 cm | ecosystem: Environmental > Aquatic > Marine > Hydrothermal vents... | reverse complement strand
CATAGGTGGACCATTTATTGGTGGAAACTATTGGAATGATCATATTGGTCATGATATCGATGGCGATGGATTTAGCGATCTAAATATACCATATGGTCCTGGTGATCACCTCCCACTTGTACCAGTGAATCATGCCCCTGTTGCAAATTTCACATATGCTCCAACAAATCCTAGCAGTCTTGATGTGGTACAATTCAATGACACTTCAACGGATCCTGATGGAAATATTGATATCGTCAATTGGTCCTGGATTTTTGGTGATGGCAACAGTAGTTATGATCAAAATGCAACACACACATATACAAGTAATGGAAATTTCACTGTAATTCTCTTCATTCTAGATTCATCAGGGGTAGAAAACTCTACGCAACAAAACATTACAATCTTAAACATTGGCCCTATAGCAAATTTTTCATATTCTCCAAGTAACCCTCATACAAATATAGATGTAATTTTTAATAGCACATCAATTGATTATGATGGGAGTATTGTCAATTGGAGCTGGGATTTTGATGACGGAAATATTAGCTATGGTGAAAATACAACACATCAGTTCTTAGAAGGTGTTTATAATGTCGTCTTATTCATACGAGATAATACAGGGGCAACTAATTTCACAAATAAAACAATCACTGTAACAAACATACAGCCAAATGTTGATTTCACATATTTCCCTGTACATCCTACAACTGCTGACATTATTTCCTTTATTGATCAATCCTCAGATCGAAATGAAAGAAACATTGTCAATTGGTCTTGGGATTTTGATGACGGAAACATAAGTTATACACAAAATCCAACACATCAGTATGCAAATAGTGGAGATTATAATGTGACACTTACCATTACTGATAATGATATGGCAACAAACTCAACAACTAAGATTGTACCAGTATCAAATCTGCCCCCTATTGCAAATTTTTCGTATAATCCAAATAATCCAACATCACTAGATCTTATATCATTCAATGATTCATCATATGACTCAGATGGAACAATTGTAAGTTGGTATTGGAACTTTGGCGATGGAAACACAAGTACCAGTCAGAATACAACACATAGCTATGCGGATAACGGAACGTATCTTGTGTCATTAACTGTTACTGATGATGATGGAGATAATGACACGATAACAAAACAAGTATCATTAGCAAATATTATTCCTATTGTAAATTTCAGCTATTTACCAACAACACCTACAACTGCGGATCTAATCACCTTCAATGATTCATCATATGACTCAGATGGAACAATTGTAAGTTGGTATTGGGATTTTGATGATGGAAACACAAGTACCAGTCAGAATACAACACATAGCTATGCGGATAACGGAACGTATCTTGTGTCATTAACTGTTACTGATGACGATGGTGCAAGCAATTCAACAATTAAACCAATAACGATATTAAATATTGGTCCAACAGCAAATTTTTCGTATGTTCCACTATCACCACAATCTGATGAAATGATAGATTTTACTGATGAATCCACCGATAGTGATGGAGTCATTGTCAATTGGACATGGATTTTTGATGATGGGAATATAAGTAATAATCAACATCCAAATCATCAATATGCAGATAGCGGACTCTATAATGTAACATTAATTGTTACCGATGATGATGGGATGAATGATTCATATTGGATAATCATCAATGTAACAAATACTGCCCCTGTCGCAAGTTTTTCTTGGTCTCCAACAAATCCAACAACGCAAGACAATATTAATTTCATTGATCTTTCATCTGATTATGATGGTGTTGTTGTCAGCTGGTATTGGGATTTTGATGATGGTAATTATAGTTCAGCACAATACCCTTCACATCAGTATCCAGAAAATGGTGTATATAATGTAACCTTAACAATATCTGATGATGATGGAGCAGTTGATGCAACAACTCGATCCCTTGAGGTGTTTAATGTAGCACCTGTTGCTAATTTTAGTGTGTCATCAGATAATGTCTCCACCTTTGATATTATTTCATTTACTGACAGCTCCTCAGACATTGATGGAATTATTGTCAATTGGAGTTGGGATTTTGATGATGGATCCGGCAGCTATGAACAAAACCCTACTCATAATTATTCAAATGATGGAGTATACATTATTAATCTTACTGTGATGGATAATGATGGAGATATTGGATCAATTGAAAAACAAATCACAGTCAACAACAGAGATCCCTTTGCTAATTTTAGCTATTTACCATTAAATCCATCAACAGCAGATACGGTCAATTTCACTGATTTATCCATTGATCTTGATGGGACAATTGTAAGTTGGTATTGGGACTTTGACGATTCTTATTTTAATTCAAATCAGAATCCAACACATCAATATGCAGATGACGGTGTTTATAATGTAACCTTAACTGTTTGGGATGATGATGGGGCAAGTAATGTAACAATCTATCAAATAATCGTAACAAATGTTGGTCCATCTGCTGCTTTTACATATACTCCTCCTTCACCAACAGATCTAGATACAATCTTATTTACAGATACATCAACAGATCCAGATGGAGTAATTGTCAACTGGACTTGGAACTTTGGCGATGGAAACATAAGTTATAATCAACATCCAAATCATCAATTTGATGATGATGGGTCATATAATGTTTCATTGATAGTTACTGATGATGACGGAGAGAACGTTTCTTATTCAGAGGTGGTGATTGTTGGAAATGTTCCCCCAACTGCTAACTTTACATTTGTCCCACTGTATCCTTCGCCATTAGAAACTATTTCATTTATAGATACATCAACAGATCCAGATGGAGTAATTGTCAACTGGACTTGGAACTTTGGCGATGGAAACATAAGTTTCCTTCAAAACCCAACACATGCATATAATGTATCTGATATCTATAATGTGACACTTACCATTACTGATGATGATGGAGATAATGATACCTTAATTCTTTCAATTAATATCAATCTTGTACCATCTGTTGATTTTACATATATTCCTTTGAATCCTTCAACTGCAGACACCATAATATTTACAGATATCTCAACGGATTTCGATGGAACTATAGTTAATTGGAGCTGGGATTTTGGCGATGGAAATATAAGTTACCTGCAAAATCCAACACATCGATATGGCGATAATGGGTCATATAATGCAACACTTTCAATTATTGATGATGACAATGCAACTAATTCAACCTGGAAGATAATTTCTGTTAATAATTCACATCCTGAACCTGATTTTACATGGATGCCTCTATTTCCTAGCACACAAGATGTGGTTTATTTCACTGACCTATCAACAGATAGATCTATTGTTTCTTGGTCTTGGAACTTTGGAGATAATACATCAAATACAACACAACATCCAAGTCATCAATATGCTGATGATGGAGTTTATAATGTTACATTAACTGTAACTGATGATGATGGTGCGATAAACTCAACAACAAAACCGATTACTGTTTCAAATGTTGCACCAATCGTAGGTTTTGACTATCTGCCACTTGACCCTACAACAAATGATACAATTACTTTTACAGATAACTCATCAGATCTTGATGGGGTAATTGTTAATTGGAGCTGGGATTTTGGCGATGGAAATATTAGTTATACAAAGAATGCAACACATCAGTATGAACATGAGGGCAATTACACTGTTTGTTTAACCATACTAGATGATGATTCTGCTAGTAACACAACTTGTAAATATGTTAATGTTGTAAGTACTACACCTGAAATAATAGATGTGAATCAATCTGTGTTTGACAGAGGCTTTCCAATACGACATGCAGTAGATGGAGATTGGGCAGGTGCGCAGAGTTTTAATCCTACAATTAGCACAATTACAAGAGTGGATGTATATCTTAGAAAGTTTGGAGTTCCTGAGTTTAATCTAACGGTTGAATTGCGAGCTGATGATCCTGAAGGAAGCTTAATTGATACAGTGGTGTTTACTCACGCTGAGGTTAATACTAGCTTTACTTGGTTGTCAGTAAATTTCACAGATACCACCGTAGTTCCTGGAACAGAATATTTTATTGTAATTCCACCAGCACCAAGTGGTGTAACCTCAAGCTTTGGTTATGAATGGGGCTATGCCTTTGGTAACCAATATAATAATGGGTCGTTTTGGTTCACTCGTGATGGTGGAACTCTCTGGCGTGATCTTCCAAGCATGTATGAATTTGTGTTTAGGACTTATGGGTATCTTTAAAGATATCCTTCTTTATTTTTCTTAATCATGTGGTAAATCGGCTAAATTTTTCCATATTTTTTTAAACAAACTGCAAATATTTAAATAATCATTTAGTATTTATATTAATAATAACAATTGGGGACGATTATAAATGCAGAAAATTTTGCCTTTGATGGCAGTAGGAATTTTATTAATCAGTGGATTTGGTGCTGTTGTAAGCTCAGAAAGTAAAGAAATTATTCATGAACAAGAATTTGTTTCTTTTTCTCAACCGTTAATAAACGAACAAAACATGTATGTCACAATTGATTTAGATGGAGCTAATTTAAATGCTCTAACGGTTGGAAAACCTGATTTACCTGTTGTCACAAAAGTGTTTACATTCCCTCTTGGAACTGAAATAAAAAATATCGATATCTCATTTTCAGAAGAAAAAGAACAACATGTAGTAAAACCTATTGCACCGGTTCCAGAATATCAAATTAAGTCAATAGAACATTCATCTAATGAGGCAGATAAGATAAATGAACCTGTAAGCTATTCTGACATTGATATTTATCCAGAATCAAGATTCACATATAGAACAGGGGCAGGGTTACATAATGGTGAACGTGTTATTTTCCTTACCTTATATCTTCATCCTGTTCAATATGCTCCATTATCAGAAATGATATATTATTCAGAAAGTGCAACGGTTGATGTTTCTATAATAGCACCAGAAAAACCTGTTAATTTCCCTGATGAATATGATCTTTTAGTAATAACGCCTGATGAATTTTCTGATGCCTTTTTTACGGCTGATGCTGAATTTGATGTTTCATTTGTTGATTATAAAAACAGTAAAGATATAATGACTAAAATTGTAACTCTTAATGAAATTTATAATTCAAATTATTTTCCAGTTCAAGGAATTGATGATCAAGAAAAAATAAAATATTTTATAAAAAACTCTATTGAAAACTGGGGCATTACCAATTTAATTCTTGTTGGTGCAGGAGTTGAAGGCGAAGAGCTTTTTCCAGTAAGACAAGCGTGGATTGGTTCAGGTAATTATGAAAGTTATTTCCCTAGTGATCTTTATTATGCAGATATTTATGATGCTGAGATGAATTTTTCTAATTGGGATAATGATAGCGATGGAAAATATGCTGAATATCGTAGTTCAAATTCTAATGACATGGCATCAGTGGACTTATATCCAGATGTATATCTTGGAAAACTTCCATGTAATAACATTGATGAGGTTGAAGATGTTATTCATAAAATTCTTTATTATGAAATTCATAACAAAATGACAAATAAGATTGTACAGATCGGTGGGGATACATTTCCTGGCGACAGCCAACATGTAAATGAGGGAGAATATGCAAATGATGTTGTAATGGATCTACTTCCAGGTTATAGTACAACTCAGTTATGGGCATCAAATGGTGAATTAAAAAAGAGAAATATTGCAAATGGTTTCAAAGATGGTGTTGATTTTGTTGATTTTTCAGGTCATGGAAGCTGGGCTGCATGGTCTACACATGCAACTGATGATGATGAAACATGGTTACCACCAGATACATTAATTTCACCTTATACTGGTTTTTTATATATTGATTTTGACATGTATCAGATCAACAATAATGTCAAATTCCCAGTTGTAGTATACAATGCATGTTCTTGTCATAAGTATTCTGAACATGAAAGTAGTATGGGATGGACAACTGTGAAAAGACCAAATGGTGGAGGTATCGCATCGTTTGGTGCAGCAGGAATTGGTTATGGCGGTCAAGGTTATGGAGAGGTTCAACGAGTTTTTGGTTGGATGGCTGTGAAAATCTTTAATGAACTATATAACACAAAAATTCTTGGAAATGTTTGGGCAAATGCAATAAATGGATATGCAAATAATTTTGAATTAGATGATGGAGATTATAAAACCATTATTGAAATGTCAATGTTTGGAGATCCAACAATCAATATAGATGATGGTGATGATCCAAAGACAAAGAGTCTTGATGAAGACAGACCTTTCTTTTATCATCTTTTAAATCGTGTTTATCATCAATCTTTATTTTTTGAAAAATTAAGCATAATCTTTGATAAAATTTATTGAAAAAGAAGATAATTCTAATCTCTTTTTTTCTTTTTTTATATTCAATTAATAAAGTACGTAACATTTATAATAAAACATTCCATTTGTTATTTTTAATTAACACATCTGAATTAAAATATGGTTGTTAATTGGAGGCATAAGTTATGAGAAAAACAATAATTTCATTATTAATTGCAATGCTGATGATTGGGACAATCTCAACTACATTTGCTAATGCAGATTATGAAGAATATGAAGAAAATTCCATGAATAAAACACAATTAAGATCATCAACAAATATCGATGAAATTGATCAGCACAATGGAGCTTTTTGTGGGTATGGCGATTGTGATGAAGAAATGTTAGCTCAATCATTTAAGCCAACAAGAAACACTCTCTCTAAAATATTAATTCCACTTTGGAAAACAGGAGAACCAGGAACATTAAAAATATCCATAAAATCAGATTTGGATGGTAATGATTTAACTGATATAACTGTCAATGCAGGACAAATTGGTTCTGGTTATAAATGGTATACATTTGATTTCAAGGATATTTATTTTGATGTAGGACAGACATACTATATCGTATGGGATCCTTCTGATGTAGATTTTGAGAATAATTATTATTGGGGGTTTGGTGATGATAATCCATATCCCAATGGATATGCATGGGATTATGATGTTGATGAATGGCATATTCATAATGGGGAAGGGACCATGAATGATATTGATTTTTGTTTTAGCCAATATGGATATAATACTGAAATGATCCCTGATCTTTATTGTACGGGAAGTCTTAGTTGGAGTAGTATTACACCAGGTTCATCAGTTATCGGGAGTTTTGAGGTTAGTAATATCGGGCATTCCCAATCCGAATTAAACTGGAGGATTGAATCATATCCTGATTGGGGGACGTGGACTTTTTCACCATCAAGTGGGAATCATTTATCTCCAAGTGATGGAACAGTTTCTGTTAATGTTTTTGTTGAAATCCCGGATGATACATATGAACATTTTTCTGGTGAAGTCAAAATTATAAATATTGATGACCCAAGTGATTCTAGTACAATACCTATATCTCTTTCTACACAGAAAACAAGAATGTTCAATACGGTATCTTTTCGTTTTTTTGAAAAAATTTCAAACATATTTTCATTTTTTAGGCAACTTACATTTAATCTAGATATTTGTAAACCTCTTCAATTGCAATCTGATTATTGTGAAATTATTTATCCAAATGGTGGTGAAGAACTTTGTGATTTATGCGAGGTAGAATGGCAGATATATTCTTACTATCCACCTTTGCCTTTGCTAAGTAGGGTTATTATCGGATGTGAGAGTAGTGACTATATTCCAGCCACAACAGGTGAGGGTTACAAATATTCATTTAATACAAGATCCATTCATGATGGGTCCTATAAAGCAAAGGTTATACTATATTTAGATTCTGATGAAGATGGTAATCCTGACTGTGTTATAGACGAAGATGAATCAGATAGTTTTTTTAATATTGTTAACGGGCCGCGTATACCAGAAAAACCTATTGGTCCAGTGGAGGGAAGGCCAGAAGTAGCATATAGTTATAGTACGTCAACAACACATCATGCAAATAAAATGATCAAGTATAAATTTTCGTGGGGAGATGGTACAGATAGTGGATGGCTAGGACCTTATTTGTCAGGTGTAACAATTGCTGTAAATCACAGTTGGGAAACAATTGGAACGTATTCTATAAAGGTAAAAGCAATGGATTCAGCCATTAAGGAAAGTCAATGGTCAGAAGCACTTTATATGGTAATTACAGAAAATCCTCCATTGCCACCAACAATTCAGGGGCCATCAACGGGGGTTCCAGATATTGAATACTCATATAACATTTCAACTTTTGATCCTGAGGGCGATTCAGTATATTACTTAATTGATTGGTATCATGATATTAGTAGTGATTGGATAGGGCCATATAATTCAGGTGAAACAGTTTGTGTATCACATATTTTTCCTGAAAAAGGATCATATTCAATTAAAGTGAAGGCAAAGGATGAATATGGCATGGAAAGTAACTGGTCAGATCCTTTTGTTATTAGTATGCCGAAAAACAGAGAGAATAATCAAAAAGAACAGGTTGTATTAGAAAATTTTCAGCATATGCAATTGTTAAAATTTTATAGAAAAACTTAGTTGTAGAATAATAAAACTGAATTTAGAAACTAATGATTATTGTGCTATTTTATTTTATATTAGCAAATAGTATGTGATTTTATAGATAACATTTATATTATCATAATATATTCATATTAATAATATAAAAGGAGGCGTTTATAAATGAAGAAAATTTTGGCAATTAGTATTATTTTACTCATATGTTTAACCACTCCTGTTTTAAGTAGTACAGTAAGTAATCAATCAATTGAAGAAACAAACAATAACAATACACTTGTTGATCATGAAGAAAATGCTTTTAACCTTAGAGTATGGGTTATAGCTTTTCCAAAAGTATTTATCTCTGGAAAACCTGTATTTTTAAAGGTGGTATTTCCAAGGTTTTTAACAGATGGCTTGATTACATATGATTTTAATGATGGTACGTTTCAAGATACGAATAATTTTGCAAAGCATATTTTCTTTGAATCTGGAACATACAAAGTACAAGTTGAATTTGATACAATATTTGGAATTAAAGCAACAGGATCTACAAGGGTTTTTATAATATAAAAAATATTTATTTAAAAGTATCTCAAATTGAATTAATAAAAAAGCAGAATTCATATGATATATTAGATAAATTATAAATATTAACTATTGTTATAATTATATATAACGGTGACAAAAAATGAGAAAAATTATATTAGTTATAGCAATTTTTTGTATTATTATATCTGCTTCTGTTTCTATTCAACCAAGTTCACTTGAACATATTTCAATTCAACAGGTTAACACGCCTGAATTTGTTAATGATCATTATGAAGAAATTTTCCATAATCAAAGAGACCTCATTATTACTGATGGTGAATATGATACGGAGTATTCATCTGATCCAATTTTGTCAATCATTGAACAAGGAACTGTGGGTCTTATAACTCATTTCATAGAAGATATTACCTCTTTTGGACCAAGAAGAACAACAACAGATGCATGTAAAGATGCTGGAAAATATATCTTTCAACAAATGACTGATCTAGGGTTACTAGTATCATATCATAACTGGTCTTCGAGTAGTTCATTATATGGTAGTAATATTGAAGCAATACTTCCAGGAGTTGACTCTGCAAATGAGGAAGTTGTTATTGTATGTGCACATTATGATTCAGTTGCGCCTAGTCCCGGTGCAGATGATAATGGTGCAGGAACCGCAGCAGTTCTTGCAGCTGCAACAATAATGAGCCAATATACATTCAATCATACAATCCGTTTTTTGACATTTGATGGTGAAGAACAAGGGCTACATGGAAGTAGATATTATGCCCAACACGTATATGAAAATGAGGATCCTATTGTTGCGGTTCTGAATTTAGATATGATGGGATATGCATCCAATCCGGATAGTGAATCAAAAGTTGTTGTTTTTGATAATGAAGAATCAACATGGTTAACTGATTTAACAGCAAGTATAAGTGTAAGATATAATGAAGTATTGAATCTCGAAGTTGTTCATGGTGGATATTCAGGACGTTCAGATCATGCATCATTTCATGGTGCTGGAATAGATGCGATTTTTTATTTCGAATATGAAGTAAATCCATTTTATCATACATCTTCTGATACACTTGAAAATATGAACCCATCTTATGCCTCTAACGTTACTAAATTGATGCTTGGTACATTGGCTGAACTTGCAGAGTTTGTCCCTCAACAAGCTCCTCTGATACCAACTCGACCTCAAGGGCCACTAAATGGAAGAATTGATGTTGAATATGAATATACAACATCAGTTATTGATCCAAATGCAGATGAAGTCTATGTAATGTGGGATTGGGGAGATGACTCTACAAGTGATTGGTTAGGACCATTTACGTCTGGTGAGGTGATAACTACGAGTCGTAGCTGGGAAGAAAATGGGGATTTTGAAATTAAAGTTCAAGCAAAGGATGAGCATAATCAAGAAAGTGGATGGTCAGATCCATTATCAATTTCTATGCCAAAAAATAAAAATATTAATACTTTATTGATTCGTTTTCTTGAAGAACATCCGATTATTTATGAACTTTTACAGATGGTATTAAAAGTATAGTATGAATCATCTGTATCTTTCTGACAATGAAAATGATAAAAAAATCATTTAACTTTTTTTAGATTGATGGATAATATCTATTAAGTAAAGATATCCTCTTCATTGTTTTTATCAATAAAACATATATGAGATAACGATATTTACCCAGATTTGTGTTTGACGATCAGATTAATTCAATGATAACCTTTATTGTCGGGTGTTTAAGTGGTGTTTATGTTGGTATTGCATCAGGTACTGCACAACCTTTTATTATTCCACTTATGACCATTATTGTTGGTTCATCGATTTATCAGGCTATTGGAACCAATCTTTTTATAGATTGTATGATAGGTCTTTCAGCAGGACTCATATTTTTATTAAGGGGGCATGTTAAACTTAAGCCTGTTCTTCTTCTTGCAGTAACTGGTATTGTTTTTGCATTTATTGGAAGTTTTTTTTCAACTGGTGCTAGAGAAGGTGATTTAAAATTTTTGATTGCAATAGTTTTGATAATGTTTGGAATCATGCTTATCCGAGGTGGAATTAAAAAGAATATTGAACTTGTTGAAAATAAGGTAAATCTTTCAAAATTGAGAAACCATAAAGGTTTGTCATTTGTTATTTTTGGAAGTATAATCGGTTTTTCAAGTGGTTTTGTTGGTATGGGTAGTAGTGGATCTATTACGATTCTATTGATTTTTATTATGGGATATGATCTACATACAGCAATTGGTACGTCACTTCTTATGATGTCTTTTATTGCATTTTCTGGTATGATTGTACATGGTTTTATCCTTGGCGATATTGTTATACAAAGTGCTCTTATTGCGGGTGTTGGGGCATTAATTGGGGGAGTTACCGGTTCCACATTTGCAAATCGTATTAATGAAGATCTTCTTGGTAGAACTATTGGTGTTATTATAACAATATTAGGATTTGTAGTTCTTATCGAACTGATCATTAATAACTTCTTTTGATCAATATTTATGATAAAAAATGATATAAAAAAACATTAACATACAATATGATGTATTAATAAAGATTAGCATATACAAAATATTGTATGTATTTTATTGTTTTATTCAAATTTAGAAATGGTAAATATTTTAATTTCACATTCTTTTCTTAAATTTCAATATCGTTCTTACTAGGGAGCTGCCCGTTAGAAGTTTATCTGTTTTAAATATCCATACAACTATGCTAATTGTAACGATAGCAAATATTGATACATATATAATTCCTGCAATTACAAATGCGTAATCATCAAAGATGAGCGCGCGCGTTGCCATCATGGGATGTGAAAATGGTATTGCAAACATAATTCCTTTTAATGCAAGGGGGAGAGTATCAAAATCTTTCATCATTGTTACAAAATATGGAAAAAGATTCATGATGACAACTGGAAATGTCAGGGTTTGAGCGCTTTTGTAATTTTTTGCTAGTGTCCCTAGAAGCATACAAAGAGATAATGCACTTAGAAGTGTTACAAACAGAAGGATTCCCATGAGAATAAGATCTGGTGTTGATAGTGTTACATCAAGTGGTGTATTTGCTGCTCCGCCAAATTGAAATGAGTTCATATAATGACTCATACCAAACATATAAATTACAGCGAAAAGCAATCCAACAAGGGCACTAGCTCCAAGTTTTCCAACGACAATATTAACTCGCTTCACAGGGAGGGTGAGGAGTGTTTCAAGTGTTTTATTTTCTTTTTCAAGAGCCATTGAGGATATAACAGTCCCACCTGCCATCATAATAATCATCATGATAATCAACGGTATCAATGTTGATTGTGATGAAAGAATATTTGTAATAGTGCTGGGAGAAAGACCTGGGAGTATCCGATCCTTGAAATAAGTAGTATCAAACCTTGATGAGGGATACAGAACAATAGATGCATTTACTGTTGTATTTTGTTCAATTAATGTTTTTGATATTTCCTGGTTGATCTGATAAATAAGTCCTTCAACAATTTCTGATGATATAGAATCAAGAAGACCTGCACCTTTCATTATCCAGTAGACTTCAATTTGCCCATTGGTATCATTATATATGTTTTCCGTGAAATTTTGATTGATATATATTAGGGCGATACCATTCTTTTCACTAAGAACTTCAAGCCCTTGTTCTTTATCTAAAATACTTGTGGAATTAAATATGACCTCGGATCTATTTTGAATAATTGAGATGGCGATTGTTGAAAACATACCATCATCTTCATTTATAAAACCAATAACTGGTTTTTCATTGAGTTCCTCTTCAATCCCTCCAATTGCATTACCAAGAGATCCAAAGAGAATTGCCATAAAAATAATAGGTGCTATTGTTGTAGGTGTAAGGATCTCTTTTATTTCCTTTTTCATAATGTTAACCAGGCTGCTCACGATACCACCTTTGTAAAGACTTCTTCAATATTTGCAGAATTGTATTTTTTCATTAACTCCTTTGGTTGTCCAGTTTCAACAATATGTCCAGCAGAAATCAATGCGATACGATCACATAAATACTCAACCTCTAGCATATTATGTGACGAAAGCAGTACAGCAGTTCCATCTTTTGTTGTGTCTTTTATGATTCTTCGAATTTCTTGGGCATTAATTACATCAAGACCAGACGTGGGTTCATCAAGGATTGCAAGTCTAGGGTTAATCATTAATGCCCTTCCTACTAGGAGTCGACGCATCATTCCTTTACTGTAAGTATCAACCCTGTCGTTAATTCGATCACCGAGATCAGCAATTTCAATTCCCTTTTTCATATAAGTATCTTTATGTTTTGAATCAAAGAAATTTGCGATAAATTGAAGATAACTTTTCCCAGTAAGATTCTTGTAAGCTCCTGCATCTTCTGGTAGATAACTTATGAATTTACGGACTTCATTGCTATTTTCTTTGCAATCAAGGTTTAATATTGTTACAGTTCCACCATCAATTTGAAGAAGAGTTGATAACACACGAAGTGTGGTTGTTTTACCTGCACCATTTGGTCCAATAAGTCCAAAAATTTCACCCTTTTCAACTGTGAAAGAAATTCCTTTTACTGCTTCCATTTTCCCATATTTTTTTACAAGATCTGTTACTTTAACAGCAGAGGTCATATTTTCAATTCTCCATGATTTTATGTAATATATGATTGTATTTAATGTGTTTTAACTGCGGTTCCAAAAGCAATTAGTTCAGCGGCACCTTTCATAGTTTGAGCCGTTGCATATCGCATACCAATAATTGCATCTGCTCCAAGATTCTTTGCATCATCGATCATCCGTTGCATTGCAGTTCTTCTTGATTCTTCCATGAGCTCTGTATATCCTTTTGCTTCTCCACCAACAACCGTTCGAAGACCTGCTCCAATGTCTTTTCCGATATGTTTTGTTTGCACGCAACTACCAAAAACAATGCCTAAAACTTCTTTAACTTCTCTATCTGGAATATTTTCTGTTGTTGTCACCATCATTGTAATTATCTCTCCATTTTTTCTTTATTATTAATGAATTCTTTTCGAATTTCATCTGCAATTGCTCCATCTTCGATGATGAATGCTCCCACATATCCACAATCTTTGCATTCCCATTTTGATCGATCTTGCGGTAAAAGCCATCCGACATTATTTGATCCGCATCTAGGACAAAATTTCATTTATTTCACCATTATTTATATTCATATCCACATTTTGAGCATCGATATGTTTTTCCATCGAATCGTAGTTTTGGATTTTCACATTTAGGGCATGTTCCTAGTACTCGCTCTTCTAATACTCGAATTCTTCGAAGTTCTCTATCTGCAAGCGCTGAAAGATTGATCCATGGATTCTCTTTCCACCATTTCCAGATGTCATCTTCAAGTGTTATGGTTACTTTTTTCATAGTATTTTCCAGCTTAGTTCTATTTTTTTTATTTGAATAATGCGTTTTATCGTGTTTTAATCCAATTAACTATATCTTCAATTACTTTGTTTTGTACATGACCTTCTAACAGATATTCTGTATTATTTGGAGTGCCCTCACCAGAAATAAATAAATGATTTAAAGTTTCATATATTTGGAATGAAATATCATCTTTTTGTTGAAATGAATCATACCAAATAGTATAATCCTCTTCATAGCTTATTTGATAATCTCTCTTTCCTTGTAAAATTAGCAGAGGCATACTAAGGTTCTGTGCAATTTCAACTTGATGATATGAATTAAGGTATTCCCAGTAGGCTTTATAGAGAGTAAATACACTTTCATTTTCAGAGATATTTAATGTTTTTATTTTTTGTATGTCCTGCTCAATTTCATCAATGAGTTCTTGTTCACTTGTATCAATATTACCATCAAGATTATTGAGATATTTGGTTTGATCAAGGATTAAATCTTCCAAGGGCCTAGCAGGAGCAGCCATAAGAATTGCGCCTGAAATTGATGGATTCAATGAGGCGATTTTTGGAGCCATCATTCCTCCAAGACTATGACCCAAAATAAATATTTTATCGATTGGTGCATAGGATTGCACGGTGAGAGTATCAATTGCTTGAAGGACATCATCAATTATTTCTTCTCTAATAGTGAAATCTTTATCGTTAGCGATTTTATTAGGATAAACAAATGTTCGTTTGTCATAACGCAGAACTGCTATTCCATTTGTTGCAAGACCCCAAGCGATATCTTTAAATGGTTTATTTGGTCCAATTGTCTCATCTTTATCATTTGGTCCAGATCCATGTATTAGAATGACACATGAAAAAGGTTCATTGCCATTTGGGATTGAAAGGGTTGCAGGAAGCTGCCAAGGATTGTTTCCAATGGTAATATTTAATTCAGTAAAGTTCGAATTATTAATATATTCTGGTGCTTTGTATGTATTAAGAGTTTTAATTTCATCTTGCCAGAAACCAGATATATCTTTCTGTGTATCAAACACAATACGAAAAACGATAATGTAACCTTTTTCAAAACTGCAATTTACATACACAAGGTCATATCCATTAATTGTTTTATATTGTGAATTTTGAATTGATTGAAATTGTCCATAAGTTGAGGTATAATAATCCCAGAGTTCTTCCAATTGCTCCAAGGTTAAAGCACTCTTCATTTCTTCATTGAACAATAAATAAGCGTTTTGATAATTATTATTTCCAAGAAACATTATGAATTCAATTGCAATTTCATCATATGTTTTATCTAAATCATTTTCATAATTTTCTTTCTCTATACAGCCTGAAAAAAGAGTTATGATGAGGAGTGTCCCGATAAAAAATGTCAGTGTTTTATTATACATATGTTTACCTTTTAATTATAGAATTAAGAGTCCAATTAGGATAAGGACGACTCCAAGGATAGAAGACATAATTGCTTTGATCTGTGCATTTCCTGGACAATTTATAAATCTGGCAAGATTTGGGTTGATTAACGATGCAAGACCAAAAAGTAAGACAAATATTCCAGCAATTATGAGAATGGTGTTTACTTGTAACATGCGTCATCATTTTTATTTTAAAGTAACTGCGGTTCCATATGCAAGGATTTCTGCTGCACCACCCATAATGGATGCTGTCATGAACCTGATATTAACAACTGCATCGGCATTGAGTTTTTCTGCTTTTTCAACCATTCTTTTTAATGCAATTTCTCTTGATTCAGCAAGCATTTTTGTATATTCCTTGATTTCACCGCCGACCATATGGCGAAACCCTGCTTTAATATCTTTACCAATGCTTTTTGCTTGAATGGTGTTACCTTTCACAAGACATAATGTTTCTTTTATTTTTTTACCTTCTACAAAGTCCGTGTTTACAACAATCATGGTTCCAAATCCTCCTTTTTAATATCTTTCATTGTTTCTTTTATATCTCGTTTTTGTTCAATGAAAATTGAAACAATGAGTGTTATTAGTCCAATTATGATAAACCCAATAAAAATTCCAGATATAACATCTAATTCATTCATTAATTCTTCGAATCCAAGAAATATACTATAACCTGTTAAGAGAATGATTCCTCCGATAAAGAGTATCATTCCTATTGTTTTTCCATTATCCATGTATACACTTCCTAATACGTGTTAATACGCCTATATCGCTTATCTTTTATAAAAGTTTCGCTGGCTTGGGCTTTGCACGTTTATTCAGTTTTGCACTTTTATTCATGTTTTTGCATTTTTATTATGAAAATCAGTTTGTTAAATGTACGAATCATTCCTCGTCTTTTTCACGTTTCCGAAGATCATAATCAAGTTCGGAAAGGTCACCTGCTCTTTCATATTCCTCTTTCTCCTTCTTTTCCCTCAACTTATTAAACAATCCTCTTTCCTTATCCCACTTAGAGCTATTGCATTTAGGACACACCTTTGGAAGAAATGGTGAATCGGGTTTCCAATTATGGTTGCATCTCTTACATTCCAGTGCGGGTATCTTAATTTCATTCATTTTTTTTCTCCTTTTTCTGAGATTGAGTTTCTATGCTCATTTCAAGTAGTTTTTTCATCTCATCCATGTGAAACGATATTCTATCTTTTTTAAAATCAGTAAGAGCTGTAAGGAGTTCTGGGGTAGATTCAAATCCATGAGATTTTGCTAATAACTCGATTCTAAAAGTATCAAATTCTTCCCTTGATAACTTGTCCGCAACTTGATACATTTTATAATATACCTTATCCACTCGGCCCTTGTTCATTAATTTTGCAAGATCGCTGAAATCAAAATTAAATAAGTTCAAATCTGGCATAATTCCCTCTGAATGAATGTATGTTAGTTTAACTAAAAAAACTATTTATACAATAATTACATATAGATTACATATAGATTACAATTAGCATACGTGTTTATAATGGAAAAAAATCAGAAATCTGTAAAATCAGTACGATTCGATGATGTTCATTGGAATATTATTGACGGGTTAACACCATTCTATGGATCTAATCCAGGAGAAGTAGTTCGAAATATAGTGCTTATGTGGTTACATGAAAATTTAGGTAGTGAAACCATCCAAGAGCTAAAAAAAATAAATGCGATAAAATTAAAAAAAGATGAATGATATTATAT
>Ga0164310_10000771_pt1 | contig 17514 bp, 11 predicted proteins | sample GuaBasSedimGuay1_FD_121795 | JGI IMG/M metagenome (GOLD analysis project Ga0164310, IMG submission 121795) | Subseafloor sediment microbial communities from Guaymas Basin, Gulf of California, Mexico - Guay1, Core 4569-9, 0-3 cm | ecosystem: Environmental > Aquatic > Marine > Hydrothermal vents... | reverse complement strand
GATTATTCCAACACTATTCACCTTGCAAAACTGGCGCTGGCCAAAAACCTGGTTCCTTCCTATCGTCGTCAAGTTTGTTATTTGTTGGCTACATCTTATTTTCAGCTCTACAAAGACGAAACAGACACTACTAACAAAGCAGCATTGCGGGATAGCACAATTAAGTATTGCCGCTCTTTTTTGGAACATTATTCGGATGCCAACCAAGCAAGTTTGGTGGCATTGAAATTAACGGAAATTTTAACAGAGTCTACCTCAGATTCTACAGATGCGGGGGACACCAATACCTATTTAGCTTATCGTAAGCTTTACGTAACCTACCCCAATAATTCTCGGCAGGATGTTGTGCTTTTCCGGCTGGGGGAGATTTTGGCCACTTCGGATTCGTTCCCGAGCGATTCGCTCGGGAATGCCAGGCAATATTTTCAGAATTTGCAGAAGAATTTTCCCCACAGTCCCTATACCCCGATAGCATTGTTCCGCCAAGCGGAAATCGACCTGAAGCTGGGACATTTGTCCCAGGCCATAAAAAAACTGGAGCAATATGTTCAGAGATACCCTGATGGAGAAAATGTGATTTTAGCACATTATCAAATTAGCAAAATTGCCTATTCACAAAAAGACTATTCGACCGCCCTGCAACATCTGGACGCTATTATCAGTCAATTTTATTACAGTGATTATGTGGATAGTGCCCGTCTTTACGCAGGAGAAATCTACTTTCTCACTGGCGATTACGTTAATGCATTAAAAACCTTGGACTGGTTACAGCGAACTAAGCCCCAGCTCAAAGAGCAAGTTCTCTACAAACAAGGAATTATTCTTTTCAAACAGAAAAAACTGGATGAGGCGGAAGCTTATTTGCGTCAATATGTTGGCGAATTTCCCAATGGAGAGTTTATTCGCAAGGTATTAGGCTATCTGGCAGAAATAGCCAAGCTTCGTCAGGATTGGCAACAGGCTGTGGAGACCTATCAAATCTTGCTCTCACGGTTTCCAAACAGTCTAGAAAGTTTCGCTGCCGAAGTTAAATTGGCTGACCTGTTGTTTGACCTTGGAAAATTCAAAGAAGCTCTTGGACACTACCAGAAGGCATTGACCAATTTGTCTCAGGAATATGATCCTATGGAAATCGAAGCAAGGTCAATCTTATGTTTGTTGAAATTAGGTCAGATAACAAAAGCCGACATGAATATTAGACAATTCAAGAAGCGTTACAAAAAGTTAAATCGATATCTGGCAGAATTTGAATACGAGAAAGGTAATTATTATCTCAATAATAAAAACTTCGAATTGGCAATTAAATCTTTTAAGCGTATTCTTTCCAAGTACAAGAAAACTAAATATGTTGAGTATGCGAAGTACAGTCTGGGTAAAGTCTATTTAATCCTCAATAGGACTGAGGAGGGATTAAAAATTTTAACACGAATCCCCAGGCACTATCCAGATTCTGAAGTGTTGCCATTGGTTTATTTAACATTGGGAGATTTCTACTACAAAACTAAAAAGTTTGAAAATGCAATTTCTGCGTTCAAACGAGTTTTGAAGCTCCATCCAGATGCAAATGTAGAGCAGACGGCTACTCAATACCTCATCAAGGTGTACAGCGATTTGGGTATTTACGATTCTGCTTTAATGATGGTTCGCCAGTATCTGCAGAAGTTCCCCAATGCTGCGGATGCCTTGGAGAAAAAAATACAAATGGGCATTTTCTACATCAATCTTAATGAGTATAATCGTGCCATCGAGCATTTGCGAAGTTTACTGGATGAGGCTGATCGTGAGACTGAGGCTGAAATCCAATATTGGATCGGAAAAAGCTATTTTAAGATGGGACAGTTTGAAAAAGCCATTGCCGAATACCTAAAAGTTAGTTATCTGGCCAAACCTACCAAACTTCCCTGGGATGTTACTGCGGAATATGAATCCGGGTTAGCCTACATGAAATTAGGAGAATTGGACAAAGCTCAAGCTATTTTCGACAAGATTGTAAAACGCTATGGAGCTGGCAGTGACTATGGTAGAGTCGCATTGAGAAAAATCGAGGAAATCAAACAACTGCGCAAGGAAGAACGATAGAAAATTAGGCAAAAATAAAATGAAAGTTTTTGATGAAAAATTTAGGAACAATAAAATCAGATATGTATTACAATGTCTTTTGGCAGCAGTATCGGTTTTCATAATACTGTTATTTTTAAACGCCATATCAGATGCCGTTATCGTTGCTGCTTTGGGTGCCAGTGCTTTTATAGCATTTGCAATGCCTGAAGCACAGGTGTCAAGACCGAGGTTTCTAATAGGAGGATATTTAGTCGGAATAGCTGTTGGTTGGCCTTGCTATCGGTTATCATTGATTTCGACACTTACGAGTTTACCAGTTGTTAATGAGTGTTCAGATGTTATTTTTGGTGCTTTGGCTGTGGGCCTGTCGATATTTATTATGGTAGTTACAGATACGGAGCATCCACCCGCGGCTGGTCTGGCTCTGGGACTCACTGTTGGTGAATGTACCCACAGAACGATTTTAGTTGCATTGATAGGAATTGTATCGTTATCTATCGTGAAAAGAGTGTTAAGGCCAGTGTTGAGGAATCTATTATAAGGTTTAAATTGAAAAGAAAACTTGTCAACATAATTCTGGTAAGTGAGTTAATTTTAACAACCGTCAGCCTTGCACAGGAAAAGCCTTTGTCGGAAGCGTTCAGAAAATCAACAGTTGAAGAAACAGACGCTGTCCGAGTGCAGTTGCCTAAACCGAGGGTATTTAATTCCGCAGCTGGAATCTATTTAGGGGTGTTTTATGGTCAATTTTTCGGCTTAGGCGGGCGATTTAACCACTGGCTTCAAAAACCATTTAGTTTCGAAGCGGACTTTGGCATTGTTTCAATTACTGAAGATAGACTCTATTTAATTCAGGACCCTTACTTATACGGTAACTATGTGTCTTATGAGCGTAGTGCCGTGTTGTTCCAATTCTATTTGGGAGCTAATAAGTGTTTGTTCTCAAAGGATTCTAATTCTAATTTTCGTTTTCACTTTACAATAGGCTTAGGACCAGTTCTCGGAGTAGAATATACCGATCGCAATACGTCCCCACGAAGTCTACACTATTCCCGCACAATTTGGACTTTTTCTGAATTTACTGGCATCAAAGTAGATTATGTTGCTGGCACTCGGGGGCAGTTACTTTTAAATTTGGACATTCGTTACTATCTCCTGCGATTTCGTCAATCTATCATGGACAAGAAAAATTATGATGGACTGGTGGTTATGTTTGGATTTGCCAGGATGTTCTAAATACTTAACTTGAGAACTGCAATTAAATTTCATGCAATGATGATTGATCGTAAATGGATTGAGCAGCTAATTAGCATGGCTCTTCAGGAGGATCTGGGAGAACGCGGCGATCTGACCTCAAGTGCTATTTTAGACGGTGAAGAGCAGGGGAAGGCAAAAATTGTTGCCAGACAGGAAGGGATATTGGCGGGAGTAGAAATCTGCAGGTTGGTGTTTAATCAGGTAGATTCCAGTGTAGAATCTCAGGTGCTTAAGAATGATGGTCAGTTCCTTTCCGATGGAGAAGTGGTACTGCAATTGCAGGGTAGTCTGAAAAGCTTGCTAATGGCAGAGCGAACGGCATTGAATTTTCTGGCACATCTTTCTGGCATTGCTACTCTTACCCACCAATTTGTAGAAGCAATTCGAGGATTCCCTGTCAAATTATTAGATACACGCAAGACTACTCCTGGCTGGCGAATGTTAGAGAAATACGCTGTAAAAGTAGGTGGAGGTACCAATCACCGCATGGGACTGTACGACATGATTTTGATCAAAGAAAATCATATTCGATCTGTGGGAGGTATTAATACCGCAGTGCAAAAGTGCCTTGACCATCTTAGGCGGGAAGGAATTACTGCCCGGATCGAAATTGAGGTTACTTCTTTGGATGAACTAAAAGAAGCATTGGCACTAACGGTGGATCAGATCATGCTGGACAATATGTCTGTATCTGAGATTCGGCAGGCAGTGGCAGTTACAAGCGGTAGAGTACCCCTGGAAGCCTCAGGCACTATCACCTTGGAAAATATTCGCGAAATTGCTGCTACTGGGGTGGATTTTATCTCTGTTGGAAAGATTACTCATTCTGCTCCGGCGTTTGATTTTTCTATGCTGGTAGAATAGAGTTTCAATCACAAAAACCACTTGACAATCTAAAAATATTGTTGTAATTTTTTTATGCTTACGTTCATTCACTAACTATTATTGCTTATAGATCAAATGATCTCTGCACCACAAAAAATGATTTTTGAGCTTGGTGCCAGCGGACGCAAGGGTTATAGTTTACCAGAACTAACTATTCCTATTAAAGAAGTAGCTGATTTAATCCCGGCAGAATTCTTACGCTCGCAACCTGCTGAACTCCCAGAGGTGTCTGAACTTGAAGTGATGCGACACTTCATCGCCCTTTCACAGCTAAATTACCATGTAGAGAAAGGCATTTATCCTCTTGGCTCCTGTACAATGAAATACAATCCTAAGATTAATGAAGTTGTGTCACGTCTGGAGGGGATTGTAGCTCTTCATCCATTGCAAGATGAGGAAGATGTGCAAGGGGCATTGGCGTTAATGCATGAATTGGGTCAATATCTTTGCGAGATCGCCGGGATGGAGGCAATAACTTTACAGCCTGCTGCAGGGGCACATGGTGAGCTTACTGGTCTGCTGCTCATTCGTGCCTATCACGAAGATCAGGGCAATCCCCGTAAAAAGGTATTATTGCCAGATTCTGCACATGGAACCAATCCCGCCAGTGCTTCCCTTGTAGGTTATCAGGCGGTGCAAATTAAATCTAATGATAAAGGTTTAATAGATTTAGATGATCTTAAGCGTCATCTTGATGATGAAGTTGCTGCTCTGATGTTGACCAATCCCAATACTCTGGGATTGTTTGAAACACAGATTGAAACAGTGTGCAGATTGGTTGCTGAGGCAGGAGCGTTGCTTTACATGGATGGGGCTAATCTTAATGCCCTGCTGGGTATCGTGCGGCCTGGAGATTTGGGTTTTGATGTGGTTCATTTTAATCTTCACAAGACTTTTTCTGCTCCTCATGGTGGGGGTGGGCCTGGTAGTGGCCCATTGGGAGTTTCCAAGAAATTGGTTGATTTTTTGCCAGTTCCTACAGTGGAATTGAAAGATGGTTACTATTTTCTTGATTACGACCGTCCCAAGAGCATTGGTAAGGTTGCTACCTTTTTTGGCAATTTCACTGTGATGGTAAAAGCATTTGCCTATATTCGAATGATGGGGGCATCGGGGCTCAAAGAAGCCAGTAAAATGGCTATTTTGAATGCTAACTATCTTTTGGAACGATTGAAGTCGATGTACCATTTACCTTACCCGACACGCCCGATGCATGAATTTGTGCTTTCGGCCGAACGTCAGAAGCAATATGGGGTGAGAACCACCGATATTGCAAAACGATTGTTAGATCTGGGTTTTCATGCTCCTACAATATATTTCCCTCTCATTGTGCACGAGGCTTTAATGATCGAACCTACCGAAACTGAATCTAAAGAAACTTTGGACGCATTCGCGGAGGCACTTCTGCAAATCGCTGATGAAGCAAGCGAAAATCCTAAAGTGGTACAGACGGCACCACATAATACACCGGTTTCGCGACTTGATGAAGCTCTGGCAGCACGACAGTTAAAGGTACGCTACCGAAAAGGCGATTAGTTGAAATAAGCAAATCTGTGAGAATAAATTAGGCAAGTGTGATGGAAATACCTACCAAGAAGGAAGCAAAAATTTTAGTGGTTGACGATATAGCTATTAATCTAGAGTTACAAAAAGCTTATTTAACTGCTGCCGGCTATAAGGTAATAGAAGCTAAAAGCGGTCAAGAGGCTCTTCAGAAGGTTAGAGACGAAAAACCTGATTTGATTCTGTTGGATGTTATGATGCCCAAAATGAGTGGATATGAGGTCTGTAAAATTCTTAAGAACGATCCAGAAACCCAATTTATTCCGATAGTAATGGTTACTGCCTTGACAAGCGTGGAGGACAAAATACGAGGGATCGAAGCCGGTGCCGACGACTTTATTTCCAGACCATTTAACAAAACTGAGTTAATGGCACGGGTGAAATCTTTGCTACGGATTAAGTTTCTTCAGGATCAACTACACCAGCGAATGCAAGAACTTAGTGAGGCTAGAGAGCGACTTCAGCAATTGGCAATTACCGATGGTTTAACAGGCTTGTTTAACTACCGCTATTTTCGTGAGCAGTTGGAACATGAAATCAATCGGGCAGAACGTCATAATTTAGATGTTTCTCTTGTGATGATGGATATTGATTTTTTTAAGTATTATAATGATCGCAATGGTCACTTGGCTGGCGATGAAGTGCTGAAACATATTGCTAATATATTGTGTTCCAATGTTCGAAAGATAGACATCGCTGCGCGTTATGGTGGTGAAGAATTTGCTCTCATTTTGCCGGAAACTGATAAGAACTCTGCCGTGATTGTAGCTGAAAAAATCCGTAAATTGATAGAAGATGATCCCATTCCCCATGAAGAGACACAACCTAATGGGAAATTGACCATCAGTATGGGAGTTTCCAATTTTCCTGATGATAGCCGTACAGCAAAAGGATTAATTGAGATAGCTGACCGCAGGCTGTATAATGCTAAACAGGCAGGGCGCAATGTCGTAATAGCAGAATGATACCTTTAATGCTATGAAGTTGTTTAGACGTAAAAAATTACTTCATCGACTGCTTGTTATTGCACTGTTGGTTGCATTATTGCCTTTGGCAATCGCAGGCTTTTATTTTATTCACAATGCAACTAAGGAGTTAGAAGCAGCTGCACAGCAGAAATTGAAAAATCAAGCTGCTCTATTAGCTACCGTTCTCTCTGAGCAATATTTGGCAAAATGGAATGAATTTCTGTTAACGCTGCAGGGGGCATATTCGCATTCTCGAAACTTAGCTTTTTGCCAAAAACTCATTAAAAACTCGCTGCGAGATACTCCTGCTTATGTGGCGATTCAGAGAGTAGAGTTTTTCTCGGGTCCTTCCTACCATACTGGTCGGATAGTTTATGAGTCCCCCAATTATCGTCATTTTTTCCGTTCTAATGCTGTCCAGCGATTTCTTAAAAGTATTACTGGTCAAAACCAAAGTCATAGTTTCTTACTGAGCCATGTCTATTATTCGAGCCTTGATAGTTGTCCCTATGCACTGTTTACCAGATTGCCATCTGGTTCTTATTCAGGTCAAGATTTTTTTGTATTGATTCTTAATTTGGTTCCAGTGATGAAGGGATTGCATGATTATGCAACACAGCAGGGTTGGAAGACAAAGTTTTTAGTTTGGGATAGCTTGCAACAACCAGTTTCTATCCCTGGGAGGTTAAGTTTCCATAATGAAATTCAACAACGCAAACATGTAGTTTTTTCCGCCCCAGCGGTTTCTGCGCCGTTTAGTACGTACCGTTTTAAATCCGCAACCGGACAAATTTGGCTGGGGGCCCTGGCTAACGTTTCTACTTCATCCCAATGGAAATTGACCGTGGAAATGTCTCGTCAACAGGCCATAAGGGCTATCAGTAATCTTTGGGTTAAATTTTGGTTACTTATAGTTTTTGGTATTCTGATAGCGCTTTCAGGTGCGTTGTATTACTGGAAAAAGATTGCTGATCCAATCGAGCGTTTTACTAAATCTGCTACCGAAATTGCCAGGGGTAACTTTTCCCAGAGAGTAGAGGTGGATAGCAACGACGAAATTGGTCGCCTGGCCAAAATTTTTAACTACATGGTTGAGGAATTGCGGCGACTTCACAATATGAATCTCAACAAAATAATTTCGGAAAGAGCCAAAACCCAGACCATCATTCGCAATATCGCTGACGGGGTAATTGTGACGGATGTTCAGGATCGTATTGTACTTGTTAATAATGCTATCGAGCAATGGTTTAACATAAGGGAAAGTCAACTATTAGAAAAGTCTATTAACGAAGTTATTGGCAACGTTGAATTGTTAAAGTTGTTGGAAGAAGTTAAAGAAACTCGTTTGGAAAGTACTTTTACGCGTGAAATTAGTCTCCAATTACCACAACAACATGACGAGACGGTATTTCAGGCAAAAGCCACCCGAATTTACGGTCGTGAGGACGAGTTGATGGGGGTAGTTACTGTATTGCGAGATATTACCAAGGAGAAAGAGATCGACCGGATGAAAACTGATTTGGTATCATTAGTTGCTCATGAATTGCGTTCTCCTTTAACCTCTATTTCTGGATTTGCTGAGCTATTGCTGGAAACAGCAGCCACGAACAACAACATCGCTGAATATGTCCGGATTATTAAGCAGGAATCCGATCGTTTAGCTGCTTTGGTGAATAAATTTCTCGATCTTGCTCGCATTGAAGCTGGGCGGATAGACTTTAAACCAGCAAAGATTAATTTGAATGAACTTGTGGAAAGTCTTTTGTATTTTGCTAATCTCCAGGCACAAGAAAAAGATACAAAAATTGATGTATATCTTCCCCCCAAGGCAGTTACCGCTTACGTTGATGAAAAAATGATTTCAGAAGTGATTCTGAATTTGCTCTCTAACGCTGTAAAATATAGTCCCCCTCATAGCAAAGTGGCACTGTATCTGAAAGAACTTAATGATAAAGAAGTGGTATTGCAGGTTGTTGACAACGGTTACGGCATTGCCAAGGCACATTTAGATCGTATTTTTGAGAAGTTCTATCGGATAAAAGAAGCGGAAGAGTTGAGGGAAGAGCGGGGGACAGGTTTAGGGCTGGCGTTAGTAAAACAGATTGTCGAACTTCACCATGGACGAATCGAGGTGGAAAGTGAAGTGGGAAAGGGTTCAATTTTCCGGGTCATTTTGCCCAAAAACTTACCCCAAGAACAAAGTACTATTGACGTAGAATACAAATTGATAGAAGACTCGCAGGGAAATAGTTGATTAAAGATTTTTATGGGGATGGAGGACCTATGTCTTTGAAGTTCAGAATTCTGTTGGTGGAAGACAATGTAGATCATGCCGAATTGACCGAGCTTGCCCTAAAGCAAAACATCAAAGGAATAGAGATTGACAAAACTTTTACCGCTGATGAAACTATTGCCAAGATTAGTAATAGCTCGGACAACAACTATGATTTGATGATATTAGATTATTCTTTGCCGGGGAAGGATGGGTTAGCTGTACTCGATTCTATTTACCAAAAGAAGCTTTCTCTTCCAGTAATTATTGTTACCGGTCAGGGAAACGAACGAGTTGCTGTTCAGGCGATGAAAAAAGGTGCGTTTGATTATATCGTCAAATCACCGGGTTATTTGATGACTCTACCGGTTACTGTAAAAAAAGCACTGGCCGAAAAACATCTCGAAAACAAACTGGAAAGAACAGAACAGTACTACCAGAATTTGGTAGAATGCGCTAATGATGGGATTTATTCTTTAGATGTTCAGGGTCGGATTACCTTTGTTAATCGCAAAGTAGAGCAACTTACCGGGTTTACTCGTCGTGAGCTGATAGGACGCTATTTTAAAGATTTGCTTGTAGAGGAAGAGAGAGTAAAAATTAAAAGATGGATTAAACAAGTCCGTCGTAAGCACTTATTAGAGAATTTAGAGACTAGAGTTCTTACTAAGGATGGCCGTCAGATTCCGGTGGAAATTAATTTAGCTGCCAGGAATAATGGTGATGTGATAAGTGGTTATTATGGGGTAGCACGGGATATTTCAATGCGGCTTCAATGGGAAGCAGAACGACGTCAGCGCAATGAAGAGATCAGACGGATGAATGAGGAGCTGGTTTCTAAAAACCGAGAATTAGAAAGATTGAATCAAATTAAATCCCAGTTTGTTTCTAATGTTAGTCACGAGTTACGCACACCCTTGAATGGCATTTTAGGCTATGCCGAACTGTTACGAGATGGACTTTATGGTCAGGTAAATGAAGAGCAAGTCAAAGCTTTGCAGAATGTGATTGCTTGTGGTCATCACCTTCTGGACCTGATAAATGAAATTCTGGACTTTTCTAAGATTCAAGATGGACGTATGCGACTGGAAAGGGAAGTTTGTTCCGTGTACGACATTTTAGAAGCTGTAATTGCCACAGTGAAACCGACAATACGGGAGAAAAATTTAAATTTAATTCTAAGTGTAGAGAACAAGTTGCCGGTTATTAATGTTGATCCACGAAAGATTTATCAGGTATTTCTCAATATTATTGGCAATTCTATCAAATTTACTGAAAAAGGGGAGATTGAAATCGGAGCCCAGAAGCATGATAATGAAATTCTGTTCTTTGTACGTGATACTGGTATTGGGATGAAAGAAGAGGATGTGAACAAGATTTTTGGTGAATTTTTGCAGTTAGATGGCAGCATCTCTCGTAAATACGGGGGGACCGGATTGGGGTTGAGTTTGGCTAAACATTTTGTTGAGATGCACAATGGTAAGATTTGGGTTAAATCCAAATGGCGAGAAGGTTCAACTTTTTATGTATCTCTTCCTTACGAAAAAGACGCAAATATCGAGTCCTCAAACATTACTAATAAGCGAAAGGGAAAAACAGTTACCGCCCCTGGCTTTTTTGGAATTTAAAAAAGGGACGTTGGTGGTATGAAAAAGCAGAAAAAGAAGATATTGCTGATTGATGATGATCCCAGTATGTTGGACATTGGACGGATCATCATCAAAAAGGCAGGTATGGAGTACCTTGAAGCTGATTCACCCGAGGCAGGATTTGAAAAAATTCTTGCAGAAAAACCTGATCTGATTTTACTAGACTACATGATGCCTCGCATCAACGGCGATGAGTTCTTTGAGACGTTCATTACCGATCCTCGATTTGAAAAAGTAAATCACATTCCAGTAATTATGCTCACGGCTCGCGATGATGACGGTATTGACCAGAGAGCCCTGTTCAAAAAAGGCCTGTCTGCATTTCTTATTAAGCCATTTGGCCATCGGGAACTGGTCAATGTAATTGAAAATGTACTCCAAATGGCGGAAATACGCAATCACAATCTCCAACTGCAGGAAGAAATTCGTCGTACAAAGTACAGATATCGAGATTTGATCGAAAATGCTAATGACCTCATTTTTACTCTTGATGAACAAGGTCAGCTAATTTTTGTTAACAATCGTATTTCCATTCTGACCCACTATTCCCGAAAGGATTGGTTGGAAAAATACTTTGTTGATCTGGTACACAAGGACGATCGGCATTTGGTGCTTGAGGCGTGGGAGCAGTGCAAAACCGGAAAGTCGAATGTGATTGAAATTCGAATCCCCGATAAAGACGGCCAGTGGATTTATTTCTCTACGAATCTGACTCCATTATTTGAAGATGATAAGGTTGTTGGAGCGGTAGGAATTGCTCGTGACATCACTGAAAAGAAAAAATTGGAACAGCAACTTATCGATCTGAAAAATTTTACTGAAAGTATTATTCAGAGCATGAACTCTGGTCTGATTACAGTGGATATGGAACGGCGTATTACTTATTTCAATTCTGGTGCGGAGGAAATCCTTGGCTATCGCGCTGAGGAGGTAATTAATAAATCGTTGGATGAGATTTTTCCCAAAACCGAAAGCGAGCAGTTGCTACCAACTAATTCTCGCGCAAATACTCTGTTGTTGAATCGGGAAATGGAAATTACTACCAAAAACGGTGAAAAAGCTCATATTGGGTTTTCAAATACCCCTTGGAAAAATAATTTCAACCACAAAGTGGGTACGATTATTACTTTTCGAGATATTTCAGAGATCAAACGATTGCAGATTGAGATGATTCGCATGGATCGGCTGGCTTCGCTTGGAGTTTTGGCCTCTGGAATTGCCCATGAGATCCGCAATCCTTTGGCTGGAATTAAAACCATGGTTCAGACTCTAGAAGAAGAAATAGATTCTGATGATCCGCACGGGGAGTATTTACAGCGAATTATTCGTCAGGTTAATCGGCTTGATGAGCTACTTAAAGCGTTCTTTTCCTATGCTCGGCCGCGCCCCCCACTAAAAAAACAGCATCATTTGCCAGATATCGTTCGTGAAGTGATTACCCTTTTGCATAAGCGCATTGCTGCTTGTCAGGTGGAGCTGGAGGAGAATTATGCCAAGCACCTTCCTCCGGTGCTGGTAGATTTGAACCAGATTCAGCAAGTTTTTTTCAATCTTATTATAAATGCCCTCGATTCTATGCCAGAAGGGGGGAGGTTGCAAATTAAGGCACGTCCCGTATCTACTAAACTCCAGACTTTCGATCGCCGCAAACGAGGTTATCGCGTGCGCGATAAGGTCTCGACATTTGTGGAAGTCAAACTGGCAGATTCAGGGGTGGGCATTAGACCTGAACATCTTGAGACCATATTTGATCCTTTTTTCACTACTAAATCTCAGGGCACAGGCTTGGGGCTTTCAATTGTTTACCGCATTATTCAGGAGCATGGGGGGGAAATTCGTGTGGAAAGCGAACTAGGAAAAGGGTCTGTTTTTACCTTATTATTACCTACGGAGGAGTAGTTTTGGTAGAGGCAAGCATTTTAATCATCGAAGATAATGAAGACCTCGGTTTTTCTATTGCCGAGGTTTTGCGTAAAAGGGGCTATGAGGTTAAAACTGCCCTTACCGGTGAAGAAGGGGTGAAGATTATTAAAGATCAAATTGTTGATCTGGTGTTGTTAGATATTAGGCTTCCCGGCAAAGATGGTTTAGAGATTCTCAAAAAAATAAAGGCTTGGGATCAGGATATTCTGGTTATTATGATGACTGCTTTTGCAGAGCTTGAACCAGCAATCGAAGCGATGAAAAACGGCGCCTTTGATTATTTGATAAAACCTTTTGATCTTGATGAACTAAGGTTGGTAGTAGAAAAAGCATTAGAGACCCAAAAGTTGCGACGCGAAGTTTTACGTCTCAAACGCCTGCATTTAGCCGGCATGCCAGAATGTGAAATTTATGGTGTTAGTTCTCAGATTGAGGCGGTAAGAGAACAGATTAGATTAGTTAGTACTACCCCCCGTACCTCTGTTTTAATCCAGGGTGAAAGTGGCACAGGCAAGGAATTGGTTGCAAATGCCATTCATTACTCGAGTAACCGCCGAGACAAGCCGTTAATTAAAATTAATTGCAGCGCCATCCCGGACAATCTATTAGAAAGTGAATTGTTTGGGCATGAACGAGGTGCATTTACCGATGCGCGAACAATGAAAAAGGGGCTTTTTGAATTAGCTAATGGTGGCACAGTATTTCTGGACGAAATATCCAGTCTTAAATTAAGTTTACAGCCCAAATTATTACGGATTCTGGAAACTCAAAGTTTACGGCGAGTGGGTGGAATCTCTGATATCAAAATCGATGTACGTATCATTGCCGCAACGAACCAGAATCTGGAAACTTGCGTACGCGAAGGGTCATTTCGGGAAGATCTTTATTATCGCCTTAAAGTGTGGGTGATTGACATACCACCCCTTCGCGAGCATCCTGAAGATATTTTGCACTTAGCTAAATTGTTTCTCGATCAGGAAAATCGCAATTTCAACAAGAATATTTTGGGTTTCAATCCCAAAGCAGAGGAAATCCTGCTTCATTATCCCTGGCCAGGAAACGTGCGGGAGTTAAAAAACGTGATTGAACGTGCGGTTATTCTTTGTCGCGATGAATATATTCTACCGGAGCATCTGCCTCGGGAACTGCAACTGGAAAGCGACAAGGCTCCAATTTTGGGGGAGGGAATAACCTCTGCCAATATGTCCCTCGATGAAATTGAAAAGCGACATATTATCTACGTGCTGAAAGAAAACAAGGGAAACAAGTCGAGAACAGCACGCATTCTTGGTATTTCTCGTTCTACGCTGCGGGAGAAATTGCGCCTGTATGGAATTCAGGATGAAGAGGGGGAATGAATTTATTAATAGATCATCAGAATTGTCTCCCGAAGTTTATCGAAACTCTTCAAGACAGTCGAGCGCGCTGATTCAGTATTTCAACAAATAAGACTCGATGAACCTTCATGGTATTTTGCCACAGCCCCCTTTGATGAGCAGAAATGCTTGGTTACTCTTCCCTGTTCGTATTCTGAATCCCAAATTATTCCTTCTCTCTACAATAATCCCTATTTTCTTGTTGAGCAAGTTCATTTATGGAAACCTTGTCTTTAAAACAGGCTATTAAAACAAGCGCATTGGAAATTGGTTTCGACCTTGTGGGAGTTGCTCCAGCAGGGCCGTTTCCAGAACAACATTATTTCGAGCAGTGGCTGGCACGGGGCTATGCCGGCGAAATGACTTATCTGCTGCATGGCTGTGAAAAGAGATTGGATTTGCGGTTGGTTCTGCCAGAAGTGAAATCGGTAGTAGTGTGTGGATTGAGCTATGCTACCGATTTTCCCTATTCGATTTCGCGAAAAGACCCTGGCCGAGGGTGGATTTCGCGGTATGCCTGGGGGCAGGATTATCACCAGGTTCTTTTGCGGAAACTGCAGCGACTATTGGAGCGTATTCAACAACTGGTGGGAGCAAAAATAGCAGCAAAAATGTACGTAGATACTGGCCCAATATTGGAACGGGTTTTGGCTAAATACGCCGGCTTAGGTTGGTGGGGGAAGAATACCTCCTTATTAAATCCACGATTTGGGTCATGGTTTTTTCTGGGTGAAATTTTGTTAGATCTGGAATTGCCGGCCGATGAACCAATGTCAGACCGCTGTGGAACATGCCGGCGTTGTATTGATGCCTGTCCCACTGGTGCTTTGGTTGCTCCTTACGTATTGGATGCACGCCGATGTATTGCCTATTTGACCATTGAATCACGCTCGGCGATCCCTTTGGAATTACGTCCGTTGTTACAAAATCACATTTTTGGATGCGATATTTGTCAAGAAGTATGCCCTTGGAACCGTAAACCCCAAATTAGTTCGGTTAATGAATTCCAACCACGAGATGGTTTTTTCAACCCCGATTTAGCTGAATTTACCCAAATGGTATTACGAAAATTTATTGGTAGTTTCAAAGGTAGTCCCTTACGACGTTCCAAGCAAGTGGGACTTCTACGCAATGTAGCAGTGGCTATGGGAAATTCAGCAGAATTGCGTTTTTTCCCCTGGTTGAAAATGCTGACCAAACATGAAGATGAGTTAGTAAAGGAACATGCCTGCTGGGCAATAGAAACTTTACAAAAGGTTTGTCAATCTTAGGCAGGGTTGATAGTTGATGCTTGTGTTTGCTGCAAGATTTTTTTGGCCTGGAGAATTTGTTGATGTACGGCCTTGGGGCCAGTTCCGCCAGGTAAGTTGCGGCGTGCTACACTGTGTTCTATTTTCAACCATTGTTTGACATCGTCGCTAAATAAGGCAGAAAACTCTTGGTACTTTTCCAATGGGATGTTTTCCAGTTGTAAGTTATTTTCTTCTGCCCAACGTACAATTCGTCCGACCGTTTGGTGACTCTCTCGAAAGGGCATTCCCCGAGTAGTTAGGTAATCGGCAAGTTCAGTAGCTAAGATGTTAGACCCCAACTTTTCTTTTATGGCTTTGTCATTTATTTTCAGTGTAGCCCAAACATTTCGAAAAATCAGCAGACTTTCGTGGCTTAAATCAAGGATGGCAAAGATGTGGGGTTTGTCTTCTTGTAGATCGCGATTGTAAGTGTGGGGTAATCCATGGCAAAGAGTTAAAAGGGCTTGCAAATGCCCCACGGCACTGGCTGCTTTGCCTCGCAGTAGTTCCAGACTGTCGGGGTTGCACTTTTGGGGCATCATGCTGCTGCCTGTGCAATAGGCCTGATCCAGGGAAACAAAGTTGAACTCTTGGGTAGACCACAAGATGAGGTCAGCAGCGTAGCGACTCAGGTGCAAGAGGAGCTGTGTCAGATGGAAAGCAATTTCAATTGGCACGTCGCGGTGACTGACAGCATCGATGCTATTTTCAGATATTTTTGTAAAACCGAGTTTTTGAGCCAGTAAGTGGCGATCTACTGCAAATCCACTGCCAGCCAGAGCACCCGACCCAAGAGGCAAAGTTCCACAGTCTTGCTGAGCCCGCTGCAAGCGCTGACGATCCCGTTCCAAAATCCAGAACAAGGACATGACGTAGTGCGAAAATAGAACAGGCTGGGCCTGTTGCAGGTGAGTGTAACCTGGCATGATAAGCTTATGCTGAGAGTCGGCTATGTTTACCAGTACTTCTTGAAGTTGTCGCAGCTCTGTCAGTGTGTGCTGGAGTTGTTTACGTAAATAGAGAAAAAGGTCGGTAATAACCTGATCATTACGACTACGGCCAGTGTGAATTTTGGCGCCCTTGTCACCAATTAACTCACTCAATCGTCGTTCGATAGCACTGTGGATGTCTTCATCATTGGGGTGAAAGGGGAATTCATTGTTGGCCATTTCTTTTTCTATCTGATTCAGCCCTTGTTGGATAGTGGCAAATTCGTCGGGAGTTAATAGCCCTACGCCAACCAGTGCTTCGGTCCAGGCACGGTTCACAGCTAGGTCCTCGCGCCATAATCTGCGATCAACGCTTAGTGAATGGCTGAATTTTTCCATCTCGGTGGCAGTAGGTCGAGAAAATCGCCCTTGCCAAATTTTTCCGGTCTTCATAGTTTGTCCTGCAGTGTTTAGTAAAATCAGTCCCCCGGCCTTTTGTGAAAAGATTAAGTTACATATAATATAGTAGTAAAAACTATCTCAATCAATAATAAAGTTACGGTTGGTTAGCTACGATATCAACAACCTCAGAAATTAATGGCTGATTTTTTTCTTGATTCTAATTCAAAATAATCTTAACTTTATTTCAGTTTCCTTATGGTGTAGTTAGACCTTAGCATTCAGAGGCAAAATAAAGGTAATGGTTACTAACAGCAAATTCTCGCCGGAATTGACCTCTGCACGCTTGCAAAAAATTTTTCAGCATTTGCTGAATGTAATTGGGCCACGTCACTGGTGGCCAGGGGATGGAGCACTGGAGATTATTATCGGTGCCATTCTTACTCAAAATACAGCCTGGAAAAACGTTGAAAAGGCAATCTCTGAACTTAAAAAGAGAAATCTACTCTCAATTTCTGCACTGGATGCTGTAGAGCTTGCTGAATTAGCCAGTGTTATTCGTTCATCTGGTTATTACAATCAAAAGGCCAAAAAAATCAAGCATTTTATTCGCTATTTAATAGAAAACTACGGGGGTTCACTGCAAGAGATGGAGAAAGTATCGGTAGAAACGTTGCGGCAAGAGCTTTTGCAGATTAGTGGTATTGGTGCTGAAACTGCTGATTCTATTTTGCTCTATGCTCTAAATAAGCCTACCTTTGTCATCGACGCCTACACGCATCGAATTTTCCAGCGACATCAATGGACTAAAGGCCGTGTGAACTATGAGGAACTGCGACAGTTTTTTTTGCAGCATCTGCCACAAGATTTATATGTTTACAATGAATTTCATGCACTTATTGACTATGTGGGGCATCATTTTTGTCGGCGTGAGCCCAAT
>Ga0164310_10000770_pt1 | contig 17523 bp, 16 predicted proteins | sample GuaBasSedimGuay1_FD_121795 | JGI IMG/M metagenome (GOLD analysis project Ga0164310, IMG submission 121795) | Subseafloor sediment microbial communities from Guaymas Basin, Gulf of California, Mexico - Guay1, Core 4569-9, 0-3 cm | ecosystem: Environmental > Aquatic > Marine > Hydrothermal vents... | reverse complement strand
GCTTATTTCATTTACAAAAATGATGAATATTTGGATTACGTTGATGTTATTGATTTTGAGAATGGCTCTTCTACCATAAGATACACAACGCTTGATAATGGAAAAGAATTGAGTATCGTGTGTCCAATGAGCATATATTACTGGTATGTTGTTTCTCCCCGCATAACATTTGAAGATGCAGAATATGTTTACGATAAATTCTGGCGTGAATATCTATTTTATCATAATGACATTGGCTATCCTCTGCTTCTGGAAAAGTTGCATGGCATCAAATATTTATGGGACAACAAAACGTATTACCCGCCAGGCCACAGAACATGGAAATGGAGCATGGAAAATCATCCCACAGCTATAGAAGCAATAAACTACTGGGTTGGAAAAACTGTAAATCAGCTTGCTACCGGCGATCGCCCTGGACAGCCAAATATAATAGCTCATGAACACAACGGATTTTGCGGCGAATTGCAGCAGATTAGCGTAGCTGCTCAAAGAGCGGCTTTAATTCCAAGCATCGGAATAAATGATTTGGGCGAAGACCATGTATGGCGCGAATTCTGGGAGCGAGGCTGGCACCAGTGCGATAACTGGTGGGCTGACGGCGGAGGATGCGTGGCAAATTATAGCGAATATCGCTATAGATGGGGAAAAATAATCTCTGCTCTTTTTGCATGGAATGGAGATAGTAGCATATATGATGTTACACCAAAATATATAAAGGCGAAAGATAGAACAAAGATTGTTGTTGAAGTAAAGGATGCTTTTGGAAATCCAGTTGATGGAGCTCGTGTTATGATATTTGGCTCTTGGAAGGCAAACAATTTTAAGGACAAACTCTGGGCAAAATATGTGGATAAACTCTGGCAGAAATTACCCGAAGATATTCGTCAGAAATGGCAGGAGAGATATAATGAAATGAAGAAATTTTATCATGAACGCATTCCAGGCTTAATCCCATGGATTCTGCCGAGTATATGGAATTATACCAATGTAGATGGAATGTGCAGCTTCAATCTTGGCTTTGGCCATAGTTATCTCATAGTTGTTGATAAAGATGAATTCTTTTATTTTGGCCCTTACAGCGTGGGTAAAAGCAATGCTATCCGCTACAAGCCGATAATTTTAACAAATAAAACAAAGGAGATGAGAATAAGATTTATTCTGCCAGATTTGCGAGAGAAGCTGAATGAAAATGTTTTGTCCTCGCCAAACAGCGGAAAATATCGATTTGTTATTAATTTCGGATGCCATGGTTATCAAAAGCAACGCAATCCATGGGACTGGAAGTATGCAATGCATCCCACAGATGCAAAAATAAACTTTTTCATAGTGGATAAGGAAAACTTTGAGAAATATAGGAGGGGAGAGAAATTTGATTGCTATGAATACAGATATGCATCGAATGGCAGCATAGAATTTTATACAGATGATGAAATTTATATTGTTTTCAATAACACTGCAAAAAGAACGGATGTAAAACTTACGGTAGCATTAGATGCATATGGAGAAGGAGATTTCATTCATATTGTTTCCCCATGCAATGATTATGGAAATGCAATGGTGAATGCAGGAACGGTGGAAATAAAGGGATATGCCACAAAGCCAGCAGAAATTGAAATAGAAGGCAACAAATGGAATGTGAACGGCTATTTCGAAGTAAAATGGAATGCTTCGCTTGGCAATCATACAATATTTGCAAGATGCGGCGAATTCATTAAAGAATATAAAGTAGAGGTGGTTGATTTTTCCCCGCCCTCAATACTCATAAGAAAGCCAGAGAGGGGAGAAATATTTGATGGAAATGTAAAAATAGAAGGAAATGTGGAAGATAACACAGAGATAAAAAGCATTGTTGCATATATAAATGAAAATGAAATTGAACTGCAGCAGAATTTCAGCATCTCCATGCAGCTTTCTCCAGGAGATTACGAGCTAAAAATTGTAGCTGAAGATATTGCTGGGCTGAAAAGTATGGAAAAAATAGATTTTGTTGTTGCAGGCAATAAAAGCAAGCCACTCATTGAAGAAATATATTATGAGCCAGATGCACCAACAAATGAAAGCAATCTTGTTATCTATGCTTTTGTTTCACCAACTTTTTACAATATAAAAGATGTTTATGTTGTTATAGACGGCGAAGAAATGAAGATGTACAGATATGCCGATTATCCTCCGCAATCTCGCCATGAAGAAGATGCTCTTCGCAACGAAAGCAATGAGCCCCGCTACGGCATTGAACTTGGGCAGCTTGATAACGGCGTATATAAATTCAGAATAAAGGCAATAGATACAGCAGGAAATGAAGCAATAAGCGAGGAATATGAGATAGTTGTTAGCTAAAGATTTTAAATGGATAAAATAAACATGTTGCAACATTGAAATTCCAAGAAATACCAGCACTTTTTCTTTTTCATTCGAATTTTTAAAAATCTTTATATTTTCTCGATTGTTTTTTCGCGGTGATTAAATGAAGTATAAGATTACGGGAGATAATTTACAGATTGTGACCATCGAGCTGGAAGAGGGAGAAAAAGTATATGCTGAAGCTGGCTCAATGATTTATATGAGCCCAAATATAAAAATGGAGGCAAAAGCAAAGGGGGGCTTACTCAAGGCAATAGGTAGAAAATTTGCAGGAGAAACATTTTTCATGACAGAGTTTATGCCGGCTGGCGGAAAGGGATTCGTTGGCTTTGCTGGCAATGCTCCGGGCACTATTTTACCATTGGAAATTGATGCTGGTAGAGAATATATTGTGCAGAAAGACGCCTTTTTATGTGCCGAAGATGGAGTTGAATTGAGCATCGCTTTCCAGAAAAGGTTAGGCGCTATTTTCTTTGGAGGAGAAGGCTTTATACTGGAGAGGTTGAGTGGCAAAGGTACAGCATTTATTCATGCATGTGGGGATTTCATAGAAATGGATTTGAAAGATGGAGAGAGCATAAAAGTTGATACAGGAAGTGTCGTTGGCTGGGAGGCAAGCGTTGATTATGACATACAGTTAGTCAAGGGAATAAAAACAATTTTCTTTGGAGGAGAAGGATTATTTTTGACAACCTTAAAAGGCCCGGGAAAAATAATATTGCAGTCAATGACCCTGCATAATCTTGCAATGGCTTTATCACCGTTCCTGCCAACTCAGCAGACATCTGGAAAAAGCGGAGTTCTGGGCACATTCTTTGATGAAACACTTGGCAGATAAAATTTAATTCTCCTTTGTCCTTACTTCAATCTGCCATTCATTCAGCATGGAATATCTAATCTTTCTAACTGGAGACATGATGGAATAGCCTTTTTCTTTTATAAATTCGTTTAGCCTGTTATAAGAACTTTTTACATCTGTGTAGAATAAAACTGATGCAATCTCTCTCTGGCAAAAACTCTTTTTATATTGATTTGGCATTCCAGAATCATAAAAATAGCATAAATCTCTTCTTCCTTCCATAAAAGGCGAATCGTAAAAAACAGTTATTTTTGACGTTTTTTTTCCGATATACGGCAAGGCATATGTTCTATATTTACAACAAATTTTTATGAAAGGTAAAAAACTTATTTTCACAGCATCTCCGTTTTTCAAATTATATCTTTTTCTTAGATTCTCCTCTGCAATTATCTCCAGAATATTTTTATGAGTGCTTTTCTCTGGCAGGAGCACAAAGCATTTTTCTCCATAAATTTCTGCAGGAAAACATTTTACCATTCCATATTTAATCCCATTTTTTACAAAGCCATCTATCACAATCCCATCAATTTTTTTTAAATCCTCGATAATTTTTTCATTTACAGCTAAATTTAAAGTTCCAGGATATGGCTTTAAATGCAATTTTTTTATAAACTGATTTTTATACTCCTCTATCAAAATAAATTTTTTTCCCTCTTTTTTACCTGCAGTTACTATACCCCTCATTTTACAACGTTTCACTACCCTTTAATTTCCCATATATTTTTTTGCCCAGTTCCGTCAATACATAGCCATCTTCCTTTTCCTCAATCAAACCATGTTCTTTTAATTCCTCAATAGCATTTTTTGCTGCCTGTTCTATCAGATGATGTTTTTTTATCATCCTGCTCAGAGATTTTTCTCCAGATGCAATTTCAATAAATACTGCCTTCCTTATCTTGTTTGATATAATAAAACCTTCCTCCATTTTGATCCCAATAGATAATTCATGCCCTTAGATAAATTTTTTTAAATTATCTGTTTAGCTACCAGAACTTTGTTCCCTACTTTAAAAATATAAAAATGCTTTTCTCCTTCCAGTCCTTCTTCAATTTTCTTTCTTATTTCCCAATATTTTTCTGGCTCAACGGAAAATCTCAGAGTCGCTTTTCTTGCTCCAAGTTTTTTCAAAATACGATTTAATTTGTGATAATCAAAGTTGCATTTTGCAACAACTTCATATTTTCTCAAAAAAGCAGATTTGTATTCACTAGAAGAAGTTAATAAACCCCTTCTTTTATCAATTTGGATTATGTATCCGTTGAATCCTATCTTGCCTGTGAGATTTTCCAAAAGCCCCGCTTTTATAATTGTCCTGTCCACTTCATATATGTATTCCAAAGCTTTATCCGTCTTTTTTAATTTCATTTTTTCATCCAAATCTGTTATTCTTTCTTCAGATGGCAATGAAACTGCTGATGTATCACATTCAGCTAATTCACCAGTGTATAAAGCCAGTCTATTGAGATTGAAATTGAGAGACGTGTATTCTTTCTCTCCTTCAATTTTTATTTCTTCTCTTGATATTTGAGGAGGAAGTTCAAAAGCTATTCTATCTGTTTTACTGCTGTAGAGACTATATACTTTCATAGGATTCGGAAGAAGTGTCTCAAATTTTCTTTTTTCCTCTTTTTCCTTCCTGGATGGATCACAGAAAATGCAATCTGCATTTATTTTATCAAAAATTTTTTTACTCAGAGCATCTCCCTTTATTATTTTTATTTTCGCATCCATTGCCACTGCATTTAACATTGCAAGTTTTGCCCTAAAGCAATCTATTTCGACTCCAACAGCTTTTTCTGCATACTTGGAAAAATAAATGAGCTGCATGCCAACTCCACAGCATATATCTGCTACAACATCACCTTTTATTCTTCTGGCTCTATAATCTGCTACAATCGGAGGAGTCGCATATCTGAGTCCCTCTTCATCAAAAAATAATTTCTCGGCAAGTTCCCCAAATTTTTTCCTCGCTTTTATCCTGCATTTGGCAATTTCAAAAATTTTTTCCCTATCAAAATAGACGCTATTAATTTTCTCAATTATGGATTCTCTATTATATCCTCTTCTGATCAATCTCACCGCTTTATTCACTTCTTTATCAATTTTTTTTATATCCATCCTATGTAGCAAATTGATATCACTTTTTATTATTTCTTATAAAATGAATGAAAAGGTTATGTTGCGGATTAAATGCTTTTGGAAAATGCATGCCAATTAAATGAATAATATGTTTTTGTGTCATAATTACAGAAGCAAAAATGTTGCAACATCATATCATTCATTCAGAAAAATATTTTAATTCTGGAAGGCATAATGGTGTGGCAATGAAAGGAAAATATGTTATTTATGCTTTCATAGGTATAATTTTGCTGGCTGGTTTTGCAAGGGCAGATGTAAATATGGCATATTTTTATTCAAAGAACTGTTTGATGTGCGAGAAAATACAGCCATTTATTGAAGAGCTTGAAAATTATTCATATGTTAATATAGATAAATATGAGGTAACTCTTTCTCCATATCATCCAAATAGAAACGACTCCTTGCTTGAAAATTTGTCTTATGCTTATCACTCCGTCAGAGATGTACCCATTATATTTTTCGCAAATGAATGGTTTTATTTTGGAAACGAAAGCATGGCAAGCAAGGAAAAAGAAAGATTGCTGAAATCCTTGCAGGAATTAAAAAATTACAGCATACCAAGCCCGATAAAAGGTGAAAAGCTTGTGTATCCAAAGCCTGTTTCCATTTTGCTGTTTTATAATTCTTCAAAAAATGAAAGCCTAGACGGCATCATAAATGCTTTCGAGAAGAACATAACATTTATCAGGATAGATAAACTGGATGTAAAATACAGTAGAAATATGAGTATAATGGAAAAATTGGGCAAGGGAGAAACTCCCCTTATTTTTATAGGTGAAAAAAGCTATTCTCTGCAAATTTACAATATTTCATATGTGGTAAAAGAAGCGAAAAAATATGAGAAGATAGGCATAGATTTTCCATCAGCATATGAAGAAAAAAGCATATGTATACTCTTTTTCTATAGATCTTCCTGTATTTCCTGCTTAAGAATAAAAGCAAGACTGGAGGCATTGAGTACAATATATCCTCTGAATATCAAAGAATATGATACACTCTATAAGAAAAACGAAGAGCTACTGATGAAATACTGCGCAAAGTACAACATAACAAAACCACATAACGCAAACATCTTCATCGGAGATAAATATTTTTACAGCGAGGCGCAAATGAATGAACTGGAGCAGGAAATTAAAAATTGGCTAGGCATTGGTCTATCTTGTCCCAGAGAAGGAGAGGTAAGTGAGAAATTGTTGCAGGGCTTACTATTTGTTGTTATTCTGGGGGGCTTACTCGATGGAATAAATCCATGTGCCTTTGCCACCCTTGTATTTTTCATTGCCTATCTAGAAAGGGCGAAAAAAGAAGCAATTGTTCCCATAGGATTATCCTTTGCAGTCGGGATATATATCTGCTATCTAATGATAAGTATCGGATTGCTGGAATTTATGAATGTTATAAGGAGAGCGGTATCCATTTATCTTTACATTGCTATAGGCGTAGCAGCGATAATACTTGGCATATTCAGTTTATTTGACTTCTTTATAATAAAGAAAGGAGGAAAGGCAGTATTGCAGCTTCCTTTATTCCTTAAGAAAAGAAGAGGGAGAATAATTAAAAGAATAACAGAGGACAAGAAAATAACGGCTCTTGCAATTATAGCTTTTGCTACAGGTTTTGCCATCTCTGCCTTAGAATTTGCATGCACAGGTCAGGTATTGGTGCCTGTTGTAACAATGATACAAACATCTGCTTTGGCTTTCATCTATCTTCTCATATATAATTTCATGTTCATAGTTCCTCTGCTCATAATTCTCATGCTTTTCCACTTTGGATATTCTTCTGCCCGCATTGGAGAGATGCAGAAAAAAAGCTATGGATATGCAAAATTATTGATAGGCATATTTTTACTTGTTCTGGGCTCGGTGATGCTGTATCATGTTTTTGCATGAGGACAAAAAATTTAGACATAGTGCATCCATAAATTTCGCTAAATTTAAATAAGTAAGGCAAATTAGAATTCGATGTCACTTCGAGCAAATTTTCATCTGATATGCATGACTTTGTTTCTTATCTTTACCATTCCTAGGAGAGGTGGGATGAATGAATAGAATATTGCTCATTGTTGAAGATGAAAAGGATATGCAGGAACTGATGAAGAGATACATAAAGAAAGCAGGAATAGATATAGAGATATATTCTGCTTATGATGGAAAAGAAGGCGTAGAAAAATATAAAGAATTGATGGAAAAGGGTAAAAAGCCAGATTTGGTAATAATGGATTTAAAATTGCCAGAGATGGACGGTGTTGAAGCAACCAAAAAAATCAAACATCTTGACAAAAATGCAGTCATATATGGCTTTACAGCATTCTTCGATACAGATTGGAGCGAGAAACTCCTAAAAGCTGGGGCAAAGAAAATAATCCCGAGATATGTGGGCTTTGATGGTTTTGTTAAAGAAATTAGAGAATTTTTCAAAAAATGAAAATCATTATTATTGGCTGCGGAGCAGCAGGAGGCACAGCAGCACAATTTGCAAGAAAAACAAACAGGAAAGCAGAAATACTTGTTTATGATAAGGAAGGATATGGGCAGTATTCAAAATGTGCTCTGCCTTATGTAATAGAGGGAAAGGACTGGACAGAAATTATCGAGTTTCCTCCTCAATGGTTTGAGAGAAATGGAATAGAATATCGAAACGAGGAAATTTATAAAATAGATTTTGAAGGCAGAATAGTGGAGGGGGAAAAAGAAGAAGAGTTTGACAAGCTTGTCATTGCCACTGGTGCTATGCCCGCCTGCCCATTTGAGGCGAGTGGCGTGCATTTTTTACGGAATTTAAACGATGCTTTGGGTATTAAGGAAGCTGCTAAAAAGGCAAATAATGCCATTATTGTTGGAGCGGGCCTGATAGGAATGGAGGTTGCAGAGGCTTTAATCAGGAATGGCTTAAAAGTTAAGGTGCTTGAATATATGCCTTCCATATTGCCAGCCATGCTCGATAAAGATGTTGCAGATTACGTTATGAAAAAATTAGGTGTTGAAGTTTTGCTGGATTGCAAAGTTGAAAAAGTTGAAGATGGAGTTGTGATAGCGGGCGAGGAACATAAGGCGGATTTAGTCATTGTTGCCACAGGAAATAAGCCCAATGTTCTGGATGGTGGAGAAGCGATAAAAGTTGATGAAAAATGTAATGTGAGCAATGATGTGTATGCTGCTGGGGATTGTACTGTGGTAAAGGACTTTTTTGGGAGAGAGGTTGTTGTTGGCTTGGGAAGCATAGCAGCCAGACAGGGAAGAGTAGCTGGAATAAATGCTGCTGGCGGCAACGATTCTTTAATTCCACCTGTCTTTGCTAAAACAACGAAATTGTTTGGCTTGGAGATTGCTTCAGTGGGTTTACTGAGTAATGAAATTGATGGTGTAGCTGCTAGATACATTGGAAAAGATTTGCCACATTATATGGAGGGCGATGATTTACTTGTTAAGGTGATAGCAGATAAGAATGGTATAATAGTTGGTTGCCAGGTTGTAGGAAGAGGTGCAGCGAAAATAGTCGATAGAATAACGCTTGCAATATATAACAGAATGGGTGTAAAGGAAATTGCAAGAATAGAAAATGCCTATGCACCTTCTGTAGCACCAACTTTTGACGCCATCGAAGTTGCATGCAGCATGATAGAAAGAAAATTAAAGTAGCTCTCTTTTATTATCATGAAGGAAATATTTGACGGCGTTTATAAGGATGGCAACAGAATTTTCACAGAAAATCTTATTCCAGGCAAAAAAGTTTATAATGAAAGATTGCTGAGAAAAGGTAATAAAGAATATCGCTCATGGAATCCTTATCGAAGCAAAATGGCTGCAGCCATTCTGAAGGGATTAAAGAAATTTCCTATTAACAGAAAAAGCAATATTTTATATCTTGGTGTGGCCAGTGGAACAACAGCGAGTCATTTTTCTGATATAGTTAGGGAAGGAATGGTATACGGCATAGAAGTTGCATTCAGGCCGATGAAAAATTTTATTAAGTTATGTCAGGAAAGAAAAAATATGCTGCCCATTCTTGCAGATGCAAATAGGCCAGAGAGATATGAGGCAATAGTGGAAGGCATTGATGTGATTTATCAGGATATAGCGCAGAAAAATCAGGTTGAAATTTTTATCAAAAATATGGAGAGATTTGAGCCGGAGCATGGAATAATAATGGTGAAGGCAAGAAGTATAGATATTTCCATGAAACCAAATCAGGTTTTTGAGAAGGTAAAGCAGGAGATAAAAAAGCATTATGAAATAAAGGAAGCAATTAAATTAGCCCCCTATGCAAAAGACCACATTGCAATTTTTGTTTAGAAAACAACTTAAGTTATTCATGCATTCATTTTCATGAAATATAGAGGCGAAGAAAAGAAAGTTGAGCTGGATGCTGTGAGTATATCAAGACTGATACTTCTTTTTATAATTCCAATTGTGGCATACGGAGTTGCTTTATTTCCTCCAGCCCTAGTCATTTATTTTTCCACGAAAATACTCAATCTTGAAAATTTATTTCATCTCCTTATCTTTTGCATAATTCTTGTTCTGGATTATCTTGTTCTTATTTTCTCTGCAATATTTTCAACAGCATTTTTCATAAACACCTTGAATTTAAAATATGAAGAGGGAGAATATGGGAAATCTCTGAAAGATAAAACAGCTTTTAAATACGCCTTATATTTCGCTTTGTATTATCCAGCTTATCGCTTGATTAATATTTTTGTTCTTCCTCCAATAAAATCATTCTATCTATCAATGATTGGTTGCAAAATAGGCAAGAATGTTTTTCTAGCTGGTGAGGAATGGATTGCGGATCCATGTGTAATGGAAATTGGAGATAATACAATGGTAGGTGGGAGATCTTTAATAACTGGACATCTGGCAGAAGATAAATTGATTATAAAGAAAGTAAAGATTGGCAAAAATTGCCTCATTGGAGGAGAATCGTTTATCATGCCAGGTGTGACAATAGAAGATAATGTTGTTGTTGGAGCAAAAAGCCTTGTAACCAAAAATAAAAAACTGGAAAAGGGAAAAATATACGCTGGCATACCTGCAAAAGAAATAAAAGTAGAGAAAAAGAAAGAAAAAGGTTAGGGATATCCTCCTATTTTCAGGCTTGGATCTCCAAGCAGCACCCATTCCTGTACAGTCTTGCAATTCACAAGATCAATTGTATATGGCCTCTCACCAATCCATTCCTTTGACCAGTCTATTGGGAATTTGTTTAAATAATCAATGAGGGCGGTACCCCATGTTTCTCCAAGTATGTCTTTGCCCTGTTTTGCATATACCTCAAAGAAATGGGGCTCGAGCCATCCTCCGAGATATTGTATGCAATCTGGGATGCCATCTGGCACGCTATCCGGAACTTCATCAACGGGTCCATCTCCTATAGTTCCGTATCCTAAGCCAGTGTTGCCTATGGCGGCGATGCTTCCTCCGTCTGCCTTGCTTGCGAAAAGCCATCCCCAGCATTTCGGTGTCATTTCTCCAAGCCAGTAGGCCCACATTCCTTCTTTGAGGAAGCGAAGTATACTAACATTAAACTGGCAGTTGTGGCAGCCGCCTACGACAAGCACAGGCAATTTATTGCCATTTTTGAGATTTTTGATATTTTTTAAGCCAAAATCTATCCAAGTATCGAAATCATTGTGAGGATGTGTTGCCCATGAAGCGGGATTGCCATGTCCGCTGAAGTACACAAAGCCTTCTCCTTGAGATAAAACATTCTCTGCATTTTCTGGAGTGAATTCAACATCTCCACCCTCTACATATATTCTAATATGTTCAAATCCGTCCATGAAGCTCAATGCATAATCGCATTCTACCTGCCCTTCTATGTAATCTGTTCCAAATTCCTCATCAGGAAATGAATCTCCACCAATAACAACCATCTTTTTGAACCATGATTGGCCATATGTTGTTGTCTCATATTCAATTATTCTGTTAACTACAGTTTTTACTTCTCTTTCATATCTGCAGGGCAATCTGCCAACATAAACATCTGGATACATATCAAGAACATCCTTGTTTGTTTTTGTCCATTCTGCAAATATGCCATTTCCATTACTGTCCCAGTCGTCGAAAACTGGCTGCCCATCCTCATACTTATAAATGTCTGCATAATAGAGATCGCTTATATAGCTGCTTTCCCAGCTTGAATTATCATCTAAATGGCTGTAGCGGACAGGCACATGCCATGCCCATAAACGCTGCCCTTTCATTCCTCCAACAAGCAAAACATACTTTATTCCCCATTCCTCAATTGCATCTTTAATGGCATATTTTATTTTTTCAGCGTCATCTCTGCCATCGTAGCTGGAGCATATTTCTTCAGTTGTAATAAGCTTTGTTTTTATGCCATACTGCTCCTTATGCTCCACTAAAGGCTGCACACTGTCTGCAAATTTTTTCGGGCAGATAATGAGTAGATCATATGCATCGTTGAAAATGACTGGCTTTCCTTCTTCATAATCTATTTTTATTTTCATACTCTCTGCATACTCGAGAACATTTGAGACAGGATAGTATCTTGCAGGATATATTTCAACTGCTAAAAATATAACACGCTCATCATTGTACAATCCCACACCAATATTGTACATGAACCATTTATCTGGGTATACATCATTGCTCTCATATATGGCTGGATTTTCTTTCACCTCAATGTTTTTCCTGCTACCATCAAGAGGTATCGGTCCAATGGCAGGCACAATTTTTTTATCAAGCTTCAATGTTTTCAGGCTATCTGGCAGACATTCCACACTTACAATTTTTGTTCCAAGAGGAAAGATAAAAGTTTTTGTGATAACAGGCAGTATGGGGCTGCCAGCATCATTGATATACGAGGTGGCATCTTTTATTGATACGGTTGTATATTCTCTGCCTTCATAGATAACTGGTTCAGAAAATTTTAGCACCATCTCATTTTCCGTTTTTTCAGCATCAACTGCTATACTCTCCCTTTTTTCGACGCTTTGAAAACCAGCCATTGTCGCACTAAAAATCAGGCATAGAACAAGCATAACTCCAACAACTTTCACTCTTTTCATTTTATCGCCTCATATTTTATGTAAAGAACACCTTTAAAATTTTCGATGATGAAGAAATATGAATGCAGAATAACTAAGTCTAGCACATCTCCCTTCATTTATGCATCCATATATTTCACCAGATAATGTATATATATTAAAATCCCATTATATCTTTTGGAGGTAAAAATGAAAGGAAAAGCTTTGTTAATTGGGATTTTGTTAATAACAACAATAGCATCAGCAAACCTTTTTGTTGTCGATAAAGAAGCAATTGATGTGAAAGAAACAACAATCATTAAACCCATTAAAGCAAGAGGGCATGAACAACTTCTGGCAGTGGAGGGAAAAGAAATTAAAAACGCACTCAAAATGGCAGCTCTGCCAACAAATATACCTGTTGCAAATACTGAAGACACAGAATTTCACCCAACAATAGCATCATCTGGTTCGATATTCTTTGCTGGCTATACCTATGCACCAAGCATAATTGAACAGTACATATACATGGCAGTCTCTTTGGACGGAGGAGAAACATTTGTTCCAGCAGGATACTGGAATATTGAAGGTGCATTAGATTATCCATCATTTGACCACTGGGGTGGAAATACATTCTATGGAACATTCATGCCAGATCCAAATACAGCATATATGTATCTAATGGAGATAATGGATATAACAGATACTGGCACATGGGGTCTTGTGTATTGGGACTGGTCATCATATGGATGGTATGAATTCAAGGAGCCAGCCATAGCATGTCATAACAGCCAGGATCCATGGGAGTTTGGAGTTATAGCAACAATTGCATCCACTGAATATGAGGATTATCCATGTGTTGATGCTCCTCACATGTTCTTTGCAGATCCAGATGCAGAAGGCACAGGATGGATAAGCTGGTGGCCTGAGTATAATTACTCTGCTCATGCTGCAGCAACCATAGATAAGGCAAGAAATATGTTTTACTGTGCATATGACTGGTATAATGAAACGGCAGCAACATGGAATATTTTGCTGTGGGTAAGAAGCTTTGAAGATCCTCTTGGAGGAAGCTATATGATTGAGATACCATCATCCTTCTACGCAATGTATCCAGCAGTGGCTGCTTACAATGATAAGATAGTGATTGTCTGTCAGAGCGACGAACACATAAATCAGGATATTGTATGCTTCTATTCATCAGATGGTGGAGCAACCTGGAGCACATCTTATGTAACAAATGCTCCAGAAGACGATTTGTATCCTTCCCTGATAATATCTGGAGAGAAAGTAATATGCACATTTGTAAGGCAGGGAAATCTTTACTATACATACAGCGAGGACTGGGGAGCAACATGGGAGGAGCCAATCAAACTCAATGAAGTGGATGGAAGCGTTTCTTCAGAATTCAGAACAGCAGCCATATGCGAGGCAGGAGCAGTGTGGACAGACACAAGAAATGGAAATGCAGATGTTTATTTCAATACCTTCCCAGTACCTGTATTAACAGTTGATGTCTCTGGAGGGTTTGGAGTAAAGGCAACAGTATCTAATGTAGGAACAGCTGCAGCCGAGAATATACCATGGAGTATTGAGCTCACAGGGCTTGTGTTCATAGGAGCAAAGAAAGAGGGCGCCATTACTTCATTAGCACCTGGAGAAAGCACCACAATAAAATCTGGCCTTGTATTTGGCATAGGACCGACAACAATAACTGTGACTGCCGGCGGAGTAACAGAAACAAAGAGTGGCTTTATTTTGGGCCCACTGGTGCTTGGAGTGAGCTAGGCCCTTTCTCCTTCCATTTTTATTTTTCTTATCAATCTTTCCCATATAGCAGAGCATCCATTAAAACAGCTATTATGCCAGTTAAAAATACCATATCGAGTATTGAAGCGCCACCTATACTTGCTACAGTAATTTTTCTCACGCCCATATGGAGGAGCTCTTTTAAATGAAGTAAATCAGCACCTATAAGTACACCCATTGTTCCAGAGGCATATGCAATGGAAGCTGCTTTCTTTTTACTTTTTATGGATGCAACTATTGAATAAAAACTTGCAACTACAGGCGGGATGAGCCAGTATGGAAAGATGGCTACAACGCCTTCTCCTGTAACCATTGTAACATTATAGGCAAAATAGGCAACTATTATCATGCCCAATATACTTCTTCCAGCAACCTTTCTTGAGAAGATGAGATATATGCTTATTATAATGGGAATCAATGCTCCCCCAACATTTATTGCGATAATCCATTTATTATATTCTAACAAAGGTAAATCGATTTTCCCAAAAATTATGCAGCTGAAGACAATCAGGCTTGCTTCCCATTTTTTAAATCCTACCTCCTCAAATGCAGATAATAGTATTATGTAGAGGAGGTAAAAAAGGAGGGCAAATATTAGCAATGTCAGCAGGGAAAACATAACCTTAATAATTTTCAAATATTTTAATCAATTCCTTTAAATCTCTTTTTTCCACAATAAAATCGACTTGATTTGCCAGTTCATCTCTTGCATTGAATCCGATTCTCAGTCCAGCCATTTTGAACATGCATATGTCATATTTTGTATCTCCTATCACTATTACTTCTTTTTTTTCAACCCCAATTTTCTCCATCAAACTTTTCAGCACTATATCTTTTCTTTTTATTGGAACTCTCAAAATCCCTTTCCATGGAATATCATCCCTAAACTCAATGCCATTTGCAAAAACATAATCTATGCCAAATTTTGCTATTCTTTTTGCCAGCAAGTCAATTCCTCCTGAAATAATGGCTGTTTTGCCTTTTCTGCTGCAATATTTTATGCATTCTTCTGTTCCGGGAGTAAGAGGAATCTCTTCTAAGACTTTAACTATGTCTTGCTTTTTTATGCCATTTTCTCTCCATCTTTTAATATCCTCATTCAAAAACTCCTCATCGCTTATTTTTCCTTCCAAATAAAGATCAACCAAGTCAGAGTTATCAATTCCAAATTTTTTATGAATAACCTTCCATGAACTCCTTTCCTCAATGAATATGCCGTCCATGTCAAATACTGTTAGCATTAAATTGCATATAGTTTTTAAATTTAAATTATATACATAGTTAAGATGAGTTTGATACCGAAAATAGGCATAACCGGTTTGCCTAGAGTTGGGAAGACAGAGGGTCTTATTAGAGTAATAAGGAGGCTTGAAGGGAGATATACTTTTGGAGGAATGGTTACTAAAGGAATAGAGGAAAATGGCATAAGGGTTGGTTTTAAAATTGTTGATTGGATGACAAAAGAAGAAAGGCTTTTTGCTCATGTGAATTTAGATACACCTTACAGGGTTGGAAAATACAAGATAGATTTGAAAGTTCTGGATGAATTTGGCATACCTGCAATAAGAAGGGCAATGGAAAGCAAGGAAATTGATATAGTAATTATAGATGAAGTGGGAAAAATGGAGCTGGAGAGTAAAAAATTCAGAGAAGTTGTGAAAGAAGCGCTGGAATGCGATAAGCCTGTCTTATTAACTTTGCACAAAAAGTCTCGCGACTCCTTGCTGCAGGACATAAGAAATATGAATAACGTCAGAATACTGGAAATAACCCCTGTGAACAGAAATGTACTTCCATATAAAATAGAAAAGTTATTGAAGGAAGAATGGCAGCAATAGTGAAAGAAGGAAAAGTCGAAATTTTTTTGGAAAAACTCCATCATTATAAAGGGCCTGGAAAAAAACAGGCAGGATTTTACAATCCAGCATTGGAAATCGACAGAGACTTAAATGTGGCATTCTGCGAGTATGCGGCAGCGGAAGGAGCAAAAAGATTTCTTGATGGGTTGGCAGCGAGTGGCATAAGAGGAATAAGAATTGCGAAGGAAGTTGAAAAAGATATAGAAGTGGATATAAATGATTACAATTCAAAATCATATGAAATTATGAAGAAAAACATCGAGATGAATAAAGTGAAGGCGAATGCTTTGAATGAAAACTTGTGCATTCTTTTGCAGAAGAGGAGATACGACTACATTGATATCGACCCTTACGGCTCTCCCATTCCTTTTATTTCGTGCATGTTCAGAGCATTAAAGAAAAAAACATTTGTTGCAATAACAGCAACTGACACAGCAACTCTATGTGGAATATACAGGAAAGCGTGCATAAGAAAATATCACTCCATCCCATTGAGAGGACAAGCATCGAAGGAAGCAGGAATAAGAATTTTGATTGGTTATATAGCAAGGCAGGCAGCAAGTTTTGACTATGGTTTCAGGCCAATTATATGTTATGCCCATGGCCATTTCTTCAGAGTGTATGGAGTGATGGAGAAAGGAGCAAGAAAAGCAGATGAAAGTATGAAAAATATAGGATGGATTTACTGGAAAGACGGATGGAAAATAAGTGGTTTTGAGGAAATGAATGAAAGGTCTATAGCTGGGCCTCTGTGGACAGGAAAAATATATGATTACAATGTAATTGAAGAAATAGAAGAAATTATAAGGAAAAAGGAACTGAGGAAGAAAGAATTGTTGCTGAAGCTGATAAATTTCTTCAAAGAGGAAGCAGAGTTACCACCTTTGTACTATGAAAGCGCTTTTATTGCAAAGGAATTAAAAGCTGTGCAGCCAAAAATGGCGAAGATTATTGAAAGATTGGAAAAAAAGGGTTATAAAGCCGGGAGAACCCATTTTATGTTAAATGCATTTAAAACTGATGCACCTTATGGTATAGTAAAGGAAATATTCAGATGAAATGCGAAATATGTGGGAAGGAAAACGCTGCAGAGGCGTTGAAGGTATGTAGAAAATGTATCCTGGAAGGGAAGGGAGACGAGTATATTCAGAGAGCTCATAAGATATTACCAAACAAAGGAAAAGCATGCCATATATGCGGCAATGAATGCAGGATGGAGGAGAAGCAAAAAGGTTTTTGCAGGCTGAGGGAAAATAATGAAGGGAAAATTTTGAGCTATTCTGACAAAAGAATAGCTGTAGGGCAGTATTATTATGACACTCTCCCGACAAATTGTGTGGCTTCATGGGTATGTGGGCTTGAAAAAGGGTACAATCTTGCCGTTTTTTATGGAGCATGCAATTTTGACTGTCTTTTCTGTCAGAACTGGATTCATCACGAAATGGCTGAAAAAAGGCAGCCAGTTATGACAGCAGATGAAGTTATAAAAGCTGCTGAAAATGCAG
>Ga0164310_10000767_pt1 | contig 17601 bp, 16 predicted proteins | sample GuaBasSedimGuay1_FD_121795 | JGI IMG/M metagenome (GOLD analysis project Ga0164310, IMG submission 121795) | Subseafloor sediment microbial communities from Guaymas Basin, Gulf of California, Mexico - Guay1, Core 4569-9, 0-3 cm | ecosystem: Environmental > Aquatic > Marine > Hydrothermal vents... | reverse complement strand
TCCTACGAAGATTGAAAGTATTGTCATAAAACTTCTGCCCCTGCTCTGCCAGAGATTCTTTAGTGAATAATTCATTAGCTCTTTGCTGATTACCATTATCCCCTCAGTGCCTCCACTGGATTTTGTTTAGCTGCTTGCATTGCTGGGACGATCCCCGCGAGTGCCCCCAAGATAAAACTTCCGGCTATTGGTGCTAGGACCCATAAAAGATCTATCTGAGGTTTTAAATCAGAACCTATAAAACTCCCGATCCCTATTGTTCCCACATACCCCACCAGTACTCCGACTCCGACTCCGAGAATTCCGCCGGCGAGTCCGAGAAGACCTGATTCAATCAAGAATATTGTAAATATATGTCCGTTTTTTGCGCCAATTGCCTTCATTATCCCGATGTCTTTTCTTCTTTCTAAAACGGAGGTGCTCATTGTGTTGACTATTCCGATTGTTCCAACTATGATCGAAATCACTGCAATCATCGATATAAAAATCTTAACTCCGTTCAGAATGCTATTCACCTGTTCCATTGAACCCTCCGGTGTTGAAACCTCAAAATCCTCTTCGCCTTCTTTAACGTCTCGTCTCTTTCGCATTAATTTCTCAATGTCTTCCTTGACGGAATCCATTTCATCTTTGTTTTTGACCTGGACTGCGATTATGTCCACTTCGTCTCCGTAGCCCATTAGGTCTTCCATCGGTTCTGCATTCATTAAGACCATATTGTCTACTATGAAGCTACCTTTTTTCTCGAAAATGCCTATGACCTCGAAGCTCTCATCGTCTATTAAAACATTGTCTCCTGTTTCTATAATTTCTTCTAGACCCACCTTGTCTACATAGAAGTTGTATCCTAGCACGGCTTTTTTGTCATCACCATCTTTTAGTAGTTTTCCGGTCTCTACCTCTGCATCCAGTACGTCGTAGACGAAATCTCTTTCTTCTCCGTCTGGGATATTCATGGCCATCCCGAATACCGCTATATCGTTGAACTCTAATTTTCCTGTTCGAATGTTTCTCCTGACTGCTCTCTTTACGCCACTTAATCTATCAATTGCTTCAACGTCTCCTACGAACAGGGGATCTATAACTCCGCTTCCCGGAGGGCCGTATGCAGTTAATCCGCCAGCTTGAACTGTGATAACTTCTGTCGAACTTATTCCAAACTGCGCATTTATCGCAGCCTGTAGGCCGTTACCTAAACTGACTAGGGAGACAACTGCGGCGATTCCTATGAAAATTCCAAGGGTTGTTAGCCAACTTCGGATTCCCCTCTTTCTAACATTTTTGAATGCTAATGAAAAATAATCTGAAAGCATGATATTCAGAAACAATTGAGCCTTTTAGGTTTTTGCCTAGGCTGTTTTACTCCCTTTGGTTTTTCTTGATTTTTCTCAGCTTTTGCCTTCTTTTCCACCAACGCCAGATAATTATTATGACAATTATGACAATTGCTGTTGTGATGTAACTAGCTGTTTTGCTTGGTTGTATAAGGCCGAGTTTCAATGCTTGTTCTTGTGTGAAGACTGTGATTGGCAGTTCTACGTTCTTGATTATCTTTTCGTTGTTGAAGTCGCGGTATTCCACGATTGCAAAGAAAGTTGCATCTGTACTTGTGTATAGAACGTCGAAGTTTACTGTTTCAAAGTCGTCTGAATCAACCTCTCCGACATATTCCTCTTTTTCTGAGGTTGCTATGTACCCATCGGGAATAATCCTAACAGAAACAAACCTTGCGTCGGAGAACCCTTTGTTGATTATTTTGAAAGATATCCTTCCTTGTTTGTTTTGGATGGAATCTGAAGTGTCGATTGTGAATGTTAAGTCTGGATTTGCTTCTACCCTTACTCCGATTGTGCCTGTTTTTGTTTTGGAATCCCCGTCGATTTCATATTCTAGAGTGTAGGGGATTTCGTAGTCTCCGGGGTTTATGTCTGTGGCGGCCTTTATTCTAAAAACAAAATCTTCTTCGTCGTCTTCCTCTATCTCATCGATTGATTGCTCAGAGGTTCCGATCGGGATGAATGGCAGATTTTCAAAACTTAGTTTTAAAGAGACGTCATCGGTGTCCTTGTTTAGAATGTTCTCTACCCCTATCCTTACTTGGCCTTCTTGCCCGGGCGAAAAAGGAGGGACATCGACTGAGTTGATGATTATCGCGGAGGTTAGACTGATTGAGAAAACAAGCAGTAATGCAAAGGTGAATAGCTTTAATTTCATAAATTGCGATATGGAAACTTGTTTAAAAGCCTTTTTGAGGCAATTCATTGGGCGAGAGTGGTGAAAAGGAGTCAATTCTTAACAGTCTTCCAGGTTTTGCCGACTTTCTTCGTGACTTTCTCTACCTTGCCATCGACTAACCAATAGATTGTTCTTGCGTGGGCGAGAGCTGTGTCTGGGTCGTGCGTTACCATAATGATTGTCTTGCCTTGCTTATTCATTTTTTCTAGGAACGCCATGACATTGTTCCCGGTTTTTGTGTCAAGGTTTCCTGTTGGTTCGTCTGCGAGAATTATCTCTGGATCGTTTGCTAGCGAACGTGCGATTGCGACTCTCTGCTGTTGTCCGCCGGAAAGTTGAGTTGGGTAGTGGTCCATTCTATCACTTAACTCAACTAGTTTTAACAGATCTTCTGCCCGTTCTTCTCGTTCTTCCTTGTCTGTGTCCTGGAAAAGCATCGGAAGCATGATGTTTTCTTTTGCTGTTAAGTTATTAATTAGGTTAAAACTCTGGAAGATGAAACCTATTTTTTTCCCACGGATTTGGGCTAGTTCTGATTCTTCGAGATGTTCTATGTCGTTGCCGTCAAGATATATATCTCCTCTTGTTGCTAAATCTAATGAACCGACTAGATTCATTGCTGTTGATTTGCCTGAACCGGAAGGCCCCATGATTGCGACAAAATCTCCTTTCTCGATCTTTACGGATATTCCGTCTACTGCTTTGACGGTTTCTTCTCCCATGTAATAGTGTTTCTTTACTGAGTCTAGTTCAATTAGAGTTCCTGGTGTCATGGTATCTTGAGAGCAGGTAGTAGTTAAAAAGATTGTTATTTTGTTGTCAACACCACCAAACGCAGGCTTCTTCTGACGGTTTGGCCGAGGTTCGTCCGGATATTAAATCTCCTTGAGCCCCCAGGGTCTCCTTGAATGATCTGAATTTGAAAACCCAGCTGTCTTCTTTGGGCTGGACAACATACATTTCGTCGTTGAAGTACCAAATGACGAGAGTCTTATCTTCTGGGAGAAGTCTTCTTAGGGAATCATAATTTCTTAAGTTTGAGCCGTGCAGCATTAAATAATCTGCTTGCGTTTTATTCATTTCGCCGTATAGGCTCGAGGTGAATGCATCGAAATTTAGGAACGTGCTTTCAGCCACATAGTAGACTTTCCCTGTTTTTGACTCAGGGTATTCTTCTTTTACGTAGATTATTACTTCACTTGAAATTGAACTGATTAAAACTCCGCCTAAAACTCCTCTTTCTATGCAGTCCCTAATTACGAAATCTACAATTTCTTTATCCTCCAGTAAATCTCCCTGGGACTTTATCTCGATATTTACCGGTTTTTCTCCGTCGATTAAATCCATTACTTCCACGTACTTTGGTATGTGATAATCGCTTGCGTTAAGCAGTTCTTCATATGTAAGATCCTCTATCACCTGGTGTTTCTGTTGCAATCTAATCAATGAGGTATCATGATGGACCACTAGCACCTTGTCTTTTGTATACTGAATGTCAAATTCTATAAACCTGTATCTATCTTCGTCTAATGCACTTTGAAAAGCCTCAAGCGTGTTTTCGGTGTAGTCCAGAGAGTTTCCGCGGTGTGCTCCTAATATGATCTCCTCTGTTACCACTCTTTCAATATTTGGCACAAAACCAAGAACAAGAGTTGAGAATCCGACTATGATTAAGATTGAGGTTATTGCAATTGATCTTTTCAGCGACATTCTGTTAGAGGCCTTGGGAGAGTATAAAAAGAATTTGATAGGTTCTATGGTTCTTGAAGTCTTTAGGATGTCTTGATTATCCCAAGCTTTCGCCCATAGCCCCCTAATAAAATTTGTAGAGCGTGTTTGTACTTTGCTTCGAAGCCGAGCGGTCTTGCATGTAGTTTTAAACCCTTCTTGAACGATTTCTTAAGGCTCTTCTTGAATTTTTTTGGGGATGAGAAGTCTAGCTTCTCTGTTTCGTACCATGACTGAAAGATTTCGTCGATGAAGTGAGCATCTGAATCACTTACAACCGGCAGTTTGTTCTTCCTCGCGAAAGCTTTGATCTTCTTCCAGTCTTCTGAAAAATAATCATTGAGCTCCAAAGCATCGAAGGATTTCTTGTAATTTCTTAAGGATTTCTCTGAGAGGCTTATTGGTTTTTTTACGTGAAAGACTTTTTCAAATAGAAAATGCGGAACGCGAAATTCGTGCAATGGGTGATTTGCTATGACGATACATTTTTGTTTCTTTGCCCCCCTAAGAACTTCCTTTAGCGTGCGCTTTTTTATTTTCCCTTTGAAACCTACAACTAAAATATGGCCTTTGTCTGTTCCTATCTCGTCTGTCTTAACAAGATAGATCTTCTTATTCTTGTAAGTTAGTGAGATAAAGTGGTCTTTGTACGAATAATCTATCTTGTAAGTTTTTGGTAAGTTGCGGGTGAGTTTCACAATTTGTTGGTAATGCCCGTTGTCGTTCGAGTTTGTTATGCCTAGAATGATTGTTTTTTCCGGTGTGGCTTTTTTGAACAAGAGGGAGATTAGTTTTTTGAGGTATTGTTTTTTGTTTATTGTGAAGAAGATTAAGTGAGAGAAACTTGACGTATGCGAATGGAGAGAGAGGAGGTATTTCATAACTTGGGAAGTGAAAAAGGATTTATAATTTTATTCTTTGTCTCTTTTGAACGTTGTTCCGAACATAAGTTTGCCTACCCAGTTGGCCCATCTGGGTAGCGGCTCGTATTCACAATGTTTATCAAATTGGTTTGTTAGTATAACCTCCCTTAAACTGCCAAGAAATTCGTCTCCGTTTGAAGTGTCTAGTAGGCCTCTGTCAAACCATATGTATGATCTTCCAGCGCTATCTATTCTGTGTGCGTCTGATGTAGCAATCCAGTGCTTCCCTAAACTTTCTGCTAACGCTTGGGATTGGTAGTTTAGTTCTCTAGTATACTCTCTGAACTTTGGAAGGCGCGCCAATACTCCGTCGAAAATTAGTTGTTGATTATGCCCTTCAATTGCATCATACTGTCCAGCACACTCTTCGATTAACTCTCTGCCGATTCCTCCGTGTGCTGTGCACAGCCCGTGTTCAATCGTAGAGATTAGTCTTTCCTCAGTCTCTGTTGATCTTGCGGTCGAGATGTCGTTTGTTTCTCCCCTTATCCATTTTAGTGTTTCTCGAAAATCATTTCCTATTGGAACATCATTTGAGCCGACAACGAGGTGATCTACCTGCCTCCCTTCGTGTTGAGCCCTTACTGTTTGTCCGTTTACAAGATAAACCGTCCTGTCTTTGCTTACTTTTAAAATATTTTCTCCTAAGGTGCCTACAGAGTAACCTTGTTGTTCCAATTCTGCTGCGCAATTATCCTTTAGCCAGTTGAATCTGTCGTGGATTGAGCCTCTTGGGATTTTATCTTCGTCACTTGTGATTGCGCAGATATCTAATTCTGCTTCCAGACATCTGTCTACGATTAGTTTTAACAAATTTTTCCTTTGATATCCTTGTGCTTTTAGCCAATATTGTTGAAGCCCAATTGGACCATGCATGTGGAGATCGGCTCTGATAGTCTCTTGTTCCATGAAAAACCGATTAGAAGGGCCTATTTAAGCTTTCCTAAGCGCTTGAGAAATTGTGGGTGAGACATCTATTTTTGCGAATTTGTTATCTATTGTATTTGTTGTGATGAGTTTTGCCTGTTTTGTGATTTTCTTTGTCATTTTCTCATCTACTAGAACGCCGTGAATTCCGATAACAGTTATCTTTTTTGCTCCGTGCTTCTTTGCGATCTTGATTGTTTCTAGAATTGTGTGGCCTGTTCCGATTATGTCATCTATGATTACTACATTTTTTCCTAAGGAAACATCTTGGATTTTTACTTTATGCCAAGAGAACCGTTTCTTCTTTAGAACTATTGCTTTCTTTCCTAGCGGTGTAGCAACGCCCTGAGCCCATTGTTTGCTTTCTTCATCTGGTCCGACAATCGTGAAGTCCGACTTGAAATTCTTTTTTAGATAATCTGCTATCGCTGAAGTTGCTGTAAGCCTTTTCATTTTATGAGATATTTTCTTTATGTTCTTAATTCGTTGCAAATGAGGATCTACTGTTAGGATTGAGTCAAAGTTATCTAAGATGTTCTTTATGTGTTTGATTGAGAACGAATCGAACTTTTCGAAATGGGTGTCTTGTCGGAGGTAGGGGAAGTAGGGCGCTGCTAAAATAACTTTCTTCGCTTTGTAGTCTTTGCCTATTCCTGCGGCGAGGATTGACTCGATTAATCTGTCGTTTTGTTCGCGAGCAAACGAGTTGAAGATGACAAGCGTTTTTCCTTTCGGGCTTTTTTTTAGCTTGATGTAAGATTCTTCATCGGGAAAATCCTTGACAATTATCTCGCTGTACTTGCATTTTAGTTTTCTTGCTACTTTTTTTGCGAGTTCTTTTGTTTCCTTGAACGAGGCTATTTGGATTGTCATTCTTTGAAGAGAGATTTTAATTTATTGAGTGCCTGTTTTGGGTTGTCTGAATTTGAGATGTAGCTGCCTGAATTTACTGCGTCCACTCCAAGTCTTGCTAGTTTTTTGATGTTTTTTGGAGATGCTCCTCCGTCGACTTGAATAACTGTTCTTTTGTTTTCTTGGCGGAAAGACCTTATTTTTTCGTAGACAAGTGGAACAAATGCTTGTTTTTCTTTACCTGGAATAACCCCCATGAAAAGAACTGGAACTCCATTTGGAAGTTTGTCTAGCGAGGTTTTTGGATTTATCGCGACCACAGGCCTTATCTTTAGTTTTTTTATTTCTTGAATTAATCTTTCTGGACGATGTGTTGTTTCGATGTGGAAGATTATCTTTTTGAAGCCTTTTTGTTTTAGCTTGGAAATCCAACGCTCTGGATCGGAAACCATTATGTGGGCTTCGAAATTGTTTTTGTAGTTTTTAAGATTGGGGATATCTTTGATCTGAACTGATTTGGACCTGACAAATTTACCGTCCATGAAATCTATTTGTAAATCTCTCGAAACTGGTAAAAGCTTCTTGAAACGTTCATCAAATTGTTTTTTGTTTTTTGCGAAGATCGTCGGAATTACTAGTTTCATTTTTCAATCTTCCTGATTCGCCTTTTGTGTCTTGGTTCATTTGAGAAAGATGTTCCGAGCCAGAGGTCGACTGCTTTCAACGCGTCTCTGGTTTTAAGAAACCTTGCCCCAAGTGATAGGATATTTGCATCGTTGTGTTCTTTTGAAAGTTTGACTATTTTTGTGTTTGATCCGTAGTAAACGGCTGCTCGAATTCCCTTGACCTTATTTGCAGCGATTGCTTCACCTTGCCCAGAACCTCCGAGGACTATTCCTAAAGAGCCCTTGTTTTTTGCGACTTTTTTTGCACATGGTTTAATGAAGTCTGGGTAATCAGAGGATTTGTCTGAGAAAGTCCCGCAATCGTATATGGCGTAACCTCTCAAAATCAAGTGATCTTTGATTACTTCCTTGAGCTTAAACCCCGCATGATCTGTGGCAAGAAATATTACCCCTTCTTTCATTCTTTAATCAAGTTGAGTAGTTTTATAAAGATTGCTTAACAATCTTAATTCCTCCAACCCTCTGGGTTGAAGTTATAATGGTTTTGTTCATTACACAAAACTATTTAAGTTGAAATCTCAATGTAAATTTAGAAAAGAGGATACTAAAATGTTGGGCCATGCTGGTCGCACATTTTCAAAAAGAAAAAATGTTAGAAATGCTTGTAAACCCGAAAAAGGCTGAGCGACGGCCGTGGGAGATGTTTTTTGTTGGAGTGCTCTATGCTTCGCTTTCAGTTCTGTTAATAAACTGGGTTTTTGCGCAAGACGCGGTCTTAAATCAGAGAGCTGGAGTTTTAGTTGTTCTTTTTACTGTTTTATTTTCTATGCCTTTTGTTTATTACACGATTAGGTTCGAAGAAACGAAGATTGTTAAGGGGCGGGGAAGTTGGCAGCTTTTGAAAGATCATCGGAAGGCGATTTATGCGTTCTTGTGGCTGTTTGTCGGTTTTACTGTTGCTTTTGCATTTTGGTATTCTATTCTTCCGAGTACGCAGAGCTTTAGAGCACAGATAGAGACTTACTGTATGATAAATCGGCCTGGAAACTTTGACCAGTGTGTTCAGCAGTATGGGATAAAGGATACGACTCAGGTGACTCCGTTTTTGACAAATAAGGAAAGGCTGTTCTTGATATTTACTAATAACATGTATGTTTTGCTCTTTACATTAGTGTTTTCTCTGATATTCGGAGCAGGAGTAATATTTATTTTGGCATGGAACGCGAGTGTCATAGGTGCGGCCATCGGTATTTTCACAGATTATAAGGTGGCCGCCTTGCCCCTTGGATTGGGGCGTTTCTTTTTGCATGGCTTATTTGAGATAGGTTCATACTTTATTATAGCTCTTGCCGGAGGCATGGTCTCTGTTGCAATAATAAGGCATGAGGCCGGTACTGAGAAGTTCTGGAGCGTGTTACAGGATTCCCTTAACTTGGTCATTTTATCTGTTATAATTCTGTTTGGCGCGGCCTTGTTAGAAGTGTTTGTAACGCCGTTATTTTTCTGAAGAATTAATTGAAAGATTTATATACAGCTGTTTTTATGTCAGTAGAGGTAAGCAAGATGGATGAAAACGAGGTAATCGAAATAAGAAAGGAGAAACTCGCTAAATTCTTTAGGAAGAATTATAATCTTGCTAGTTACGTTGTTCTTGCGATTATTACCTACCTCGCTGTCAAGATAAGGACCTCTAACTTGGCTGGTCTTAAAGATATCACAACAGGTACGTGGGCCTTGGGCCCTGATTTAGATCCGTTTTTGTTTCTGAGGTGGGCGAAGCATGTTGTCGAGCATGGCAGCCTAATGACTATGGATTTCATGAGATACGTCCCGTTAGGTTATGATACAAGCTTTGAGTTGGCTTTTCACACACATTTGATGGTTTGGTTTCATAAAATTGCATCAGTCTTTGGATCTGAGTCAATAACTCATTCTTCGGTTCTTTATCCGGCGTTCATGTTTGGGTTGACAGTTATTGCATTCTTCTTTTTGGTGAGGAAGGTTTTTATCAGGAGTTTCGGTGGAAAGCAAGCAAATATGATTGCAATTGTGGCTTCTTTCTTTTTGTCAGTCATCCCTGCATTGTTGCCCAGAACTGTTGCGGGGATCCCCGAAAAGGAGTCTAGTGCACTAGTATTTCTGTTCTTAGCGTTTTACTTTTTCATTTGTGCCTGGCAGAGTGAAAGGACTACGAAGAAGGTTATTTACGCTCTTCTTTCTGGAATCTCTACAGCACTCATGGGGCTTGTTTGGGGAGGGTATGTTTATATTTTTGCAGTGATCGGAATTGCTACATTTGTGGCATTTATTCTTGGAAAAGTAGATAAGAGAGACGCTTTTACTTATTTTATATGGATCGTGTCCTCAATCTTTCTGATGATTTTCTTTACTAACAAATATACCATTTCTGCATTCTTGGTATCTAATTCTACTGGCGTTGCAACTTTCTCTTTTTTGATGATTCTTGTAGACCTACTAATTTTCGACACGGGTATTGGCAAATCTCTGCTAAGAAATCGGCTGCCCAAGAAAATTCCTCGTCCTGTAAACTCCCTTATCATAACAATCATCATTGCTATTCTGCTCTCTTCTATAGTGTTTGGTCCTCTTTTTGTTTTTCAGAAATTTAAGGGTGTAAAAAACGATCTTGTTTCTCCGGTTGTTGATAGGTTGGGAGTCACTGTGGCTGAAAATAGGCAACCTTTCTTCACGGAGTGGTCTTCGAGCTTTGGACCTTCTATGAGTGGTTTGCCAATAACCTTCTGGCTTTTTACGATTGGCGCGATTTGTCTAGTTTATAGTGCGCTCCGTAGCTTGAAGAAGGGTCGAAGGACACTAATAACCATCGCATTTGCGTCTCTCATTGTCTCTGTGGTCTTTAGCAAATACTCTCCGAATAGTCAACTGAATGGGGAAAACTTTGTGAGCTTGTTTTTCTATGCGTTAGGCCCACTCTTTCTGATTTTAACCGTGGCATACTATTATTTTGATTACCATAAAAAAGGAGAACTTGATTTGATTAAAAAGATAGACTTCGGCTTGATTTTTGCATTAGCTCTCTTTTTGCTAGGTTTGATATCTGCCCGTAATGCTGTTAGACTAACCATGATGATGGTCCCTGCGGCATCGATTATGGTTTCTTACTTGGCGGTTGCCTCTGTTGCTAGGGCTATGAGGGTTAAGGAAAGCCTTTGGCGAGTGGCTTCATTGGTTCTTGCTTTAGTTGTTGTTGTTGCGACCCTTTTCGCAGGATATGGTTTCTACCAGAGTATAAAGGCTACTGCACCAGGCCATGTTCCCTCAATTTATACCCAACAGTGGCAAAAGGCAATGTTTTGGGTTAGGGAGAATGCTCAGCAAGATGCAGTTTTTGGTCACTGGTGGGATTATGGGTATTGGATTCAGACGATAGGCGAGAGAGCGACAGTCCTAGACGGGGGAAACGTGATTCCTTACTGGAATCATATGATGGGGAGATATGCTTTGACTGGTGCTAATAAGACTGAAGCTCTTGACTTCTTGTATGCTCATGAGACTACTCACTTTCTAATAGACTCGACAGACATAGGAAAATACTCGGCATTCTCTACCATTGGGTCCAATGCTAATTATGATCGGGCCAGTTATATCCCTACATTTGGGAGAGATTTGCAACAAACCCAGGAGAAAAAGAATTCTACTGTGTTTGCCTATACCGGGGGTAGCGGTTTGGATGAAGATATAATTTATGATGACAACGGTACGAGGGTATTTCTTCCTGCTGGTAAGGCCGGTCTTGGCGCTATTCTGGTTGAGAAAGATTCACCCCAAGGAGATGTTGTGGCTCAGCCGAGAGGAATATTTGTATACCAAGGTCAACAGTATAATCTTCCATTTAGATATGCCTTTGACGGAGAGTTCAAGGACTTTGGCTCTGGAATTGAGTCAGGCGTCTTTCTAATGCCGAGGGCTGTACAGACTGGGGGAAATCTTCAGATAGAACAGGACGGTGCTCTGCTTTACTTAAGCCGAAGGACTGTAAAATCTCAGCTCGCGAGGCTTTACCTTTACAAAGAAGAAGACCCTAACTTTAGGCTAGTCCATAGCGAAGATGACCTCTTTGTTAGCCAGATAAAATCCCAAAACCCTGGTTTTGAGGGGGATATAATAAACTATCAAGGTCTTAGGGGGCCGATTAGAATTTGGGAGATTGATTACCCGGAGGGTATAGAGATTAAAGAGAGATATCTGGACACTCATTATCCTGAAGAAATACTGTGGGCAAGATGACAAATTCTATCTTATTAATTCCGGTTCTGGTAAGTTTTTTTGCAACTCTGTTTACTATCCCCTACTGGATTAAGAAGGCCAAGGAGATCGGGCTCACCTGGCCAGATATTAACAAATCGCCTGGTAAAAAGGTTTCTGGTTCAGGGGGCATAATGGCAATGCTTGGATTTGCAATAGGGGTGTTGCTTTACATAGCCTACAAAGTTTTTTATTTGCATTCTAAAAACGATTCATTGGTTGAGATTTTGTCTCTTCTGACCGTTGTCTTAATGTTAACTGGTCTGGGATTCATAGATGATCTGCTTGGTTGGAGGAAAGGAGGGCTGTCGATAAGATCTCGGTTGGTCCTTGTTCTTTTAGCTGCGATACCTTTAGTTGTTATCAACGCGGGGAAAAGCCAGATGGTTTTTCCTTTCTTCGGCCTTGTGGAGTTTGGAATCCTTTACCCGCTGGTTTTGATACCCCTCGGAATAGTTGGCGCAACGACAACATACAACTTTTTAGCGGGGTTTAACGGTTTAGAGGCTGGGCAAGGGGTGATTATCCTTTCGGCGTTAGCAGTTGTTTCCTACTTTACTGGGAGCGCGTGGTTGTCCATTATTGCCCTATGTATGATTTCTGCGTTATTGGCCTTTTTAGTCTACAATTTTGACCCTGCGTTGGTCTTCCCAGGAGATTCTCTTACTTATGCAGTGGGAGGGCTGATTGCAATTATAGCAATTCTTGGAAACTTTGAGAAGATTGCTGTTTTCTTCTTTATTCCCTACATCTTAGAAACTGGCCTAAAATTAAGAGGGGGTCTGAAAAAGCATAGTTTTGGAAAACCAAAGAAAGACGGTAGTCTCGACCTGAAATACGATAAGGTTTATAGCCTGAATCATCTAGCGATATACTTGATGAAGAGGTTCGGAGCTAGGCCTACAGAGAAAAAAGTAGTTTTTTGGATCTGGGCTTTTCAGGCGATCATGGTAGCCTTGGGCCTATGGTTGTTTAGGGAAGGTATCTTTGCCCTATGAAAATAGAAAAGGCCTTGTTCAAGGGCGGTCTTATTCTGGTTGTGGCCTCAGGGTTATTCGGGCTCATTAATTTTATTTTTCAGCTTACGATGGCAAGAATGCTCTCACTGTCTGATTATGGTATCTTGGCGACACTCTTCTCTATCTTTTACATTTTAATAGTTCTGATGGAATCGATTCAGACAGTAATAGCAAAGTATACAGTAGAAGAAAAATCAGATGGCCGGATAAAGAACATTCTTAAGCGGGCCTTAAGAAAGGGGGCTTTCGGCTTTATTGCGCTATTCTTGATTTATTTAGCTGTGTCAATCCCCCTCTCTCAGGTCCTAGGGATAGATTACCTGTTAATGACTCTAAATGGCCTGAGCATATTAGTTGTGTTCTCCTTGCCGATCACTCGTGGAATTTTACAAGGTAAGAAGAGATTTGGAGCCTTGGGAACTAACCTTATCCTGGAGTCTTTCTTTAAACTCGCCATTGGTGTGTCTCTCGTCTATTTTGGGTTTAGCGTTGCTGGGGCACTGGTTGGTAATCTTCTTGGAGGGATACTTGCTTTTGCATTCTCTTTCCTTCCTTTGATGTACCTATTCTCAGCAAAAGAGAAAAGTAGAATGACTGAGGGGATCTATGATTACATGAAACCTTCTTTCGTAATCTCCTTAGTTGTTGTGGCATTCTATAGCTTGGATACTATAATGGCTAAGATTGTCTTTTCTGCAGAAACTGCAGGAATATATGCAATTGCTTCTATAATCTCTAAGGCTGCTTTCTGGGGAACTGCCCCAATAAGTAAGGCCATGTTTCCTTTCTCTGCGGAAGGAAGACCCGGCAAAAATAACTTCCTAAGCAGTGCAATAGTAATAACCTCGTTTCTTTTGGTGGTGCTTCTTTTGATTTTCCTTCTCTTGCCTGATAGAATTATTAGCTTATTCTCTGGAAGGTCTCTCCCTGAATCTGCCAACATACTCATTTATTTGGGATTATCGATGGGCGTCTTATCCCTAACGAACCTAATACTTCTTTACAAGCTATCACTTAATAAGGTAAGAGGGTATTGGTTTTTGCTTTTCTTTTTAGTTATAGAAGCGATAGTCCTCTTTTACTCGTCGGGCAGCTTAATTGTTTACTCAATTTCGTTCCTCGCTGTTTCTGTAGCACTGTTGATTTATACAATTCTTTTTGTTGGTAATTAGAAGGCACATAAAATTAAAAAGCGCCTACATTTCTGTTCATAAATGGAAAAAGTAACCATAGTCATGCCGGCATATAATGAGGAGAAAAGAATAGGCCGGACTCTAGAGGCCTATGCCCTCTACTTTGACAACGTTTCTAGAGCGAGAGGGTTTTCTTATGAGATCTTGGTGGTGATTAACGGTACGACTGACAACACAGAGGGTGTTGTTAATGAGGTACAAAAAAAACATGGATGTATCCGAGTTGTCAACTTTGAAAGAAACGGTAAGGGTTTTGCGGTGATTGAGGGAACTAAACTTGCTTTAGAGGGAGATGCCAACCTAATAGGATTCGTGGACGCTGATATGGCCACTGGCCCTGAACAGTTCGACAGGCTTATCAGAGGCATCAAAGGCCGCGATGGAGCAATCGCTAGCAGGTATGTCAAAGAGTCGACTGTAATGCCTGCTTTTACATTTAGGAGGGCTGTTGTTGCGAGGGTCTTTAACTTAATTGTGCGCTCACTTTTTCTATTCCCCTATAGCGATACGCAATGTGGTGCTAAACTCTTTAGCAGGAGGGCTTCTGAAAAAATAGTCGAACATGTGAAGATGTCTCGCTGGGCATTTGATGTTGAGCAGCTCTACTGTCTTGGGAAGTTTGGCTATAAAGTTAGAGAGGTGCCTACCGTTTGGACAGATATGGAGGGGGGCACTTTGGTTATAGGTAAAGCATCACTGCAAATGTTATTAGCAGTCATTCAGCTGAGGATTAGAAACTCTCCATTCGGGAGGCTATTGGGCCCAGTTAATCCAGTTACAAGTTTAATTTGGAGTAAACTAAAATGAAAATACTTTTTATTTCGCTAAGTGGGGCCGGAGATGTTTTGATGGCGACTCCCTTGATTCGTGAACTAAAAAAAGCGTTCCCTAAGGCAAAGATAGACTGCTTAGTCATGCAGGGGGCCGTTGCTAGGGACCTTTTGGTTGGCAACCCTTACGTTGACAAGATTATTTATTTTAATTTTCTTAAAAAAGGGGTTTTGAAATCGCTGAAATTTTGTAGAGACTTAAGAAAGAGAGATTATAATATCTCTATCACTACCTACCCCCAGGCAAGGTATCACTATAGTGTTGTTTCTTTCTTGATCGGCGCAAAGAGAAGAATAGGGTTTGAGTATGAATCTCACGCAGTTGAATTTAACAAACTATTTTTCTCTGACATTGTAATTGAGAAATTCTCTGATCACGTGGTCTCGAATAATCTGAAAGTTCTAGAGCTCTTGGGTATTAGGCATCTAAAATCTGGGCCTGGCCCGTTTATCAAATTGGAAAAGGAAAATATCGACTTTGCCAAGAAGTTTTTCTCGAACAATAAAATAAAGAAAGCGGCAGTTATACACCCTGGATCTGGTCTAACAAAAAACTTCCACCTAAAGAGATGGTCTGATAAAAAGTTCTCTGAGCTGTGCATTAGATTATCTGAGGAGAAGAATTACATTCCTTTGATAGTGGGGGGGCCTGACGAAAATTCTTTGAAAGAGAGGATAGTTGAACAATCTGGCTTGAAGAAGAACAAGGAAATATTCTGTCCGAGCGGCAACATCAAGGATATTGCTGCGATTATAAAAAAAAGCGAGGTTGTTGTGTCTAATGACACATTGATGGGCCATCTTGCGGCTGCGGCGGGCACTAAAGTTGTTTCTTTGTTTGGACCAACTTCTTGGGAGAACACGGGCCCATATACTAAAAACAGGGTTATCATTACAAAAAGGCCTGCCGGCGTGAAACCGTTTATACACGGAAAAGGAATTACAACGGAGCAGGCGAGCTATATGGATCAAACAACTGTGAATGACGTCTTCAAGCAAATCTGAGGTTTGCAAAAGTATTTATAGGTTATTTTTTAGAGTAATCTGTATGGGGGATGACACAAATCTTGATGGGGGGGAGAACAAGAAGCATCTTTACAATACTCGCCTTAGCAAGACTTTCTGGTTTGCTAAGAGATTTGGGATTCGAGAATTGTTTATAAAACCATTGCGTGTGGCATTCGCCCCATTGATTTTGAAGATGATCCCCCGGCGAAGTTTCCTCTTCGATGGAAAGGAAATTCCATTATTCTATCACCGATACAATATAACTTGGGCTGGGGAGCGGGCGGTGGAGGTTCCTGTCGCGCGCAATTTTCTTAAGGGACTTCGAGGAAAAAAGGTGCTTGAGGTTGGAAATGTGTTATCTTATTACTATAAACCTTGGTGGGACGTTCTGGACAAATTTGAAAAAAAGAAATTTTTGATAAGAGAGGATATATCTAATTTTAAACCGGTGGGCAAATATGACTATATTGTTTCTATCTCTACTTTTGAACATATTGGTTTCGATGACGGTTCCATTGGAGAGGGATCCCGTGAAAAGATTCTGAAAGGCTTGATGAATATCAAGAAAAACTGCTTAAAGACCGGAGGTCTTTTGATGTTTACAATCCCTATTGGATATAATCCTGAGATGGATGGGCTTGTTTTTAATAAAAAAATGAACTTTCAAAAGAAGTTTGTTAAGAAAGTGTCAAAATCTGGGTGGGCTCAAATCGGAGAGGATGAAGCAAGGAAGTGTTCTTATGGTCGGCCGTTTCCTTATGGGAATTGCGTAGCGTTTGTTTGGCATAAAAATTCTAGTCCTAACTCACTTTGAAGACTATAGCTGCAGGTTGAGTGTTTTGAGGGGGATCGAAGAATGTAGCGTGAATTGGGGTTAAGTTCAGTCCTTGGCTTTCTATGTGAGATCTTATATGATCTGAATTCCCGTGGAAACTGTTTATGACTATGTAATCTGCATTTATTTCATAGTCTGAGATTTCTTCCTTGGGAGGCCATACCTTCAATGTTAAATCATTTGTATAGTAGATGAGATAAAGATCTATGTTTTCGCCCAACACTGTTTCCCCCGGCTGGAGGTTTTCGTTCATCCAGAGGAAGGATTCTTTCATTTGACTGAAGGACTGAGCTTTTGATTTGATCATGTTATCTCCGATTGATGCCTGAGCGTAAGCACTCCAAACTAACATTGCTGCCAGCACCACCCAAGCTATTTTTCCTACGTTTTTCTTGGTCCAAACATATAAGACCTCTAGTGCATATGCGGAAGAAAAGATCAAAGAAGTCATGCAGAGGAAAAGATATCTATCTTCTGAGTATTTTATGTAGGCTATCAAGAAGTAGAGTGTGACGATCAGCAATAGAGTGTTAAATAAGTGCAGCTTTAATATTTTGTTTTTAGAGATATAGCCCCAGCCAAGGAATAGGTGGAGTATCATGATTGCTGTGCCGGCTATGAAGAATATCAGCAAAGGAATACCCAAGATATGTTGGATGAATCCAAAAGTATAAAATGCATATTCCGTTTTCAGACCGGCATCTGCGCTGTACAAGCCGAGAGCTGGAAAAACCCCTCCTTGACTTGCGAGATTGATCAAGAAGAAGATTATAAGGGGTGCGGCGCCGAGAATTCCGCCCAGCCAGAAACCCTTCTTTTTTAGGAACTTTAGTCTGTGTGTAAAAATCAGCATTAAGATGTAGACGAGCCCGACCAGACCTGCAGGATATCTCATTATAGTTGCTAGGGAAACAAATAACACTGCTAAAAAGAAGTATTTTGCTTTTATTTCGTCGCCTGACTTGAAAAAGAAGTATATGCTCAGGATTATGAGCGCAAGGGAGGGCACGCCTGTGAGCATCCTCTGTGTGTAGAAAACATGCAGCCAAGATATGCTAAGGAGGAACGCAGAAATCTGACCGACTCTTTCGCTATACATCTCCCTGCCGATTAGATAGATCACAAACACTGATAGAAC
>Ga0164310_10000766_pt1 | contig 17633 bp, 13 predicted proteins | sample GuaBasSedimGuay1_FD_121795 | JGI IMG/M metagenome (GOLD analysis project Ga0164310, IMG submission 121795) | Subseafloor sediment microbial communities from Guaymas Basin, Gulf of California, Mexico - Guay1, Core 4569-9, 0-3 cm | ecosystem: Environmental > Aquatic > Marine > Hydrothermal vents... | reverse complement strand
GGCTACAAAATATATTCGTCAACCAATTGTGAGTGTTTTAGGTCATGTTGATCATGGAAAAACCTCTTTATTAGATTATATCAGAGGAACCGCGGTTGCATCAAGAGAATCAGGTGCGATAACTCAACATATTGGTGCAACAGAAATTCCAATAGAAGCGATTAAAAACGTATGTGGATCATTGCTAAAAGCAAAGAATTTTGGACTTCCTGGTCTTTTATTTATTGATACTCCAGGTCATCATGCATTTACGACACTTCGATCAAGAGGTGGTTCTCTTGCAGATTTAGCAGTTCTTATTGTAGATGTAACTGAAGGATTTAAACCGCAAACTTTCGAATCTATAAATATCTTAAAACAATACAAAACACCTTTTATAATTGCAGCAAACAAGATTGATAGGATATCTGGATGGAAAAAAACAGATCAGATAGGAAAAAATCGTATTGAAAATCAAAACGTAAGAGCAAAAACATTGTTTGATCAATATATTTATGATATGATTGGAGTCGTGTATGATCAAGGATTCCAGGCAGATCTATATTATAATATTGCGGATTTCAGAAAAAATATAGGTATCATGCCTATTTCATCAAAAACAGGTGAAGGAATACCTGAGTTATTGATGACTGTTGTTGGTCTTGCACAAAGGTTCCTTGAAGAACAATTGCATACTGAACAAGGTCCAGGTAGAGGAACAATTCTTGAAGTGAAAGAAGAGGTAGGACTTGGAACAACTATCGACACTATCATTTATAATGGAACCATCAAACAAACTGACATTATTGCAATTGGAACAAAAAATGAACCAATACTTACAACAATTAAAGCATTATTAAAACCAAAACCAATGGATGAAATTCGTGATCCTAGGGAACGATTTGATAGAATCCAAGAAGTTCATGCGGCATGTGGAATAAAAATATCTTCTCCAAATCTTGAAAATGTTGTCCCAGGTGCACCACTTAGAGTAGCAAATGAAAACCAAGAAACAATCCTTGCAGAAATAAAAAAAGAAACAAAAATAGATATAGAACTAGATGAACAAGGAATCATAATCAAAGCAGATACAATAGGAAGCCTTGAAGCACTAATAAAAGAATCACGTGAAAAAGGAATAAAGATACGAAAAGCAGAAATAGGAAATGTTTCAAAAAGAGATATCACTGATTCAGAGGCAACATTAGATCCTTTAAATAAGACAATTTTTGCGTTTAATATTAAAATATTACCTGAGGCAAAAGAAGAACTTTCAAAAACCGAGGTAACCATATTCCATAAAGATGTTATCTATACAATCCTTGAAGAATATGATGTTTGGATTGAGAAAAGAAAAGATGAATTGGAAAAATCAAGAAGAAAAGAATATGTTCATCCAGGCATGTTTAAAATCATACCTGAATATATTTTTCGAACCAGTCATCCTGCAATTGTCGGTGTTCGAATAATCTCTGGTAGAATTCAAAATGAGATGAAGGTTCTTCGTGAAGATGGAAAAGTTGTTGGGAGAATAAAAGCAATACAATCTGACAATAAATCTGTAAATGATGCTAGACAAGGGCAAGAAGTTGCAATATCTATTGAGGGAGTAACGGTAGGAAGACAAATCAAAGGTGGAGATATTCTCTTTACAGATATTCCAGAGGTTGATGCAAAGAAACTTCGTGAGATGGATATTTTGAATCTTGATGAAAAAGATGTCCTTGAAAAAATTTTTGTTATTAAAAGAAAAATCGAGAAATTCTGGGGAATGTAAACAAACTTCCTTTAATTTTTTTTTCCCTAATAACGATGTTAATCAGCGGTCTGAAGTTTTCTCCTTATGGTCAAGAATTTTATTATTCAAATACAATTTTAATTACTCTGAGGAAAAATTCTTGAACTTCATACCGCTGACCACTATCCCAATAACAATACTAATATATAGGTTATTATTTCCCGATAACGATGCCAAAAGGTTCAATTGAAGAGATTAAAAAGGCTGAAACCACGGCTATAAAAAAAATTCAGCAAGCAAAAAACGAAGCTGAAAAAGAAATTCTAGATGCTGAAAAACAAGCTCTTCAAGATAGAAATATTATTTTAGAAGAAACAAAAAAACAGATCGAGTCATTAAAAAAGGAAACAATACAATCCACAAAAAAAGAAGTGGAAAAAATCCTTGATGAAAATGAAAAGATCATTAAAGATATAAAAGCACAAGCAACACCACATATCAATGAATCAGTAGAACGTATTGTTAAAGAGATTACTGAGGAGGATTGAAAAATATACTTTTTCCTTCTTCAATGAAAAAAACAAGCATCATCATTCATCAAAACTATCTAGATGATGCCATAAAAACACTTCATGAAGAAGGAATCATGCAGATATCAGATATTACAAGGGAAGAGGCAGAAAAACAGTTAAAACTTACTCCTTCAACAGCTCATACAGAAACTACAATATGTATTAATTATGAACAACGAACACAAGAACTAATCAAAATTTTAAAAAAACAACAACAGCAAAAAACTGGAATTAAATCTTTACTTAATCCTACATTACCAACTTTACATCAAATTGATGATATCAATGCTGATGAGCTATATTCAGATATTGAATCTATGCTTTCTACGATTGAAAAAACAATTTTAAAAGATCATCACCGTCTTGAACAAATTGATGAACGAATATCAACAATTGATAATTACATAGAAAATATCAGTAAATTCACATCATTTAATCTTTTATTGCAAGATAATGGGATTTCAACATCACTTGTAATAAAGATGGGTCTTACAGAACAGCTACCAGATCTAAAAAAAATATGTGAACAGCTAAAAAAATCGGTTCTTTATTCAAAACAATTGCAGAAGGGAAAGAAATCTTTATGGTCTGTTATAATAGTTGCACATATCTCTGAGAAAAAAGAAATCGAACGAATAATTAATGAGTTTATTATTGATATTGAATTACCTCAGATCAATGCAACACCAAAAGAAGTTATAAAGTCATTAAAACAAGAAAAAAAATCATTACAGAAATCAAAAAAAGAAAAAAAAGAAATATTAAAAAAATATTGCGATTCACACATTTCAACTCTGCAAAGTCTTCATGAGCAAATCAAACTTGAACGATTAAGAAAAGAAATTGAACAAAAATTTGCACAAACACAATCTACTGTACTAATTAGAGGATGGGTTTTAGAAGAAGAAAGTAATAAATTAAAGGAAATCATTGAGAAATCAACAAATGGACATTCAATAATCAAATTTGAAACCCCTTCAATAAATCCAGATAAACCACCAACATATTTTAAAACACCAGGCTGGGCACAATCATTTAAAACTTTACTAGAATTATTTGCAATGCCAAAATACAATGAAATTAATCCTACAATTCTAATGGGAATATTTTTTGTACTCTTCTTTGGAATGATGCTGGGTGATGCAGGATATGGACTAATTATTATTACTTTATCACTGATGGGTTATATCAAATTTGGTAAATTCAGTCCAATGATAAAAAATTGGTCATTTATGGGAATATGGCTAGGTATAATTACAACAATTGTAGGAATTCTAACATACAGCATCTTTGGAAATCTTATTCATATGTTATTGATAAATGAGAATAGTACACAACTATTGTATCAGTTTCAGTTAATTGGAATACAATTTCCAATTGACTCATTAAAAGATCCAATAGCAATTCTTACAATGGCATTAATATTAGGACTTGTTCATTTAAACGTTGGAATTATTCTTGGAATTTATCAGGCATATAAACGAAAACAATACAAAGAAATGCTAACTGAAAAGCTCTGTTGGATCCCACTTCAGATAGGAGGTGGACTTCTAATTGGATACTTTATTCTAGAATGGTATCTACCTCAAACACTTATTTTGATTTCATCAGTTCTTGTTGTTATAGGAATAATCCAACTACTATATTCATCAGGACCCATTGGATTATTTGACATAACAGGGTATGTTGGAGACTGGTTATCATATGCACGACTTCTTGCATTGGGACTAGCAACAGCAGGAATGGCTCTTGCATTTAATGTTGTATCAATGCTGCTTGGTGAAATGATACCTGTTATAGGTATTGTAATTTCAATTCTTTTACTATTAGTTTTACATGTAGTGAATCTTGCGATATCGGCACTTGGAGCTGGTGTGCATTCACTTCGATTACAATATGTGGAATTTTTCAATAGATTCTATGAAGGTGGAGGGGCAGAATTTACACCCTTCAAAATTAAACGAACATATACCAAAATAAAAAAGGATAAAAATTAATAAAAAAATTGGAGAAAAAAAACATGCAAATGAGAAAAGCAGCGCTCATTGGAATTTTCCTTTCCATCCTACTCATTAGTTTTGTAGGGTCAGCAGCAGCACAAGAAGAAATATCAGAAAGCGATCAAAATAAAACCCTGGTTATACTTGGATGTGCTCTTGCAATAAGCATAGCAGGAGTCTCATCAGCAATAGGGCTAGCACTTGCAGGATCATCCGCAATAGCAGTAACTGCTGAAAAACCAGATCTATTTGGAAAATGTCTGGTTCTTCAAGTATTACCCATGACTCAATCAGTGTATGGATTGCTCACAGCAATTTTACTAATGATGGGGGCAGGACTTCTTGGTGGCGGAGAAACAACATTGGTTCCACTTCAAGGAATGGGTGCAGTATGGATTGGCCTAGCAGTTGGAATAACTGGAATCTCAGCAATTAATCAAGGAATGGTAGCATCCTCATCAATTAGTGCTGTTGGAAGAAACCCGGATGTAGCCGCACGTGGAATTATTTTTACAGTAATGCCAGAAACAATTGCCATCTTTGGACTTCTTGTAGGAATTCTTCTAATGACTGGTCTTGGATTACTATAAACAAATCCAATGACTAAAAGGTGAAACGATCTATATGTCTGCAGAAGCAATTATTCAACAGATAAAACAAGATGCAGAAAAAGAAATCAATGAGATTAAAAAAGAAACAAAAGAAAAAACAAATGAAATCAACGCTCGCATAAAAAAAATAACAGATGAAATGAAACAACAAATGCTTGATAAAGGAGAACAAGAAGCAGAAAATCTAAAAAAAATCGAAATCTCCAAAGCAAATCAAGAAGCAAAACGAAAACAGATGCAAACAAAAGAAAAACTCATTGATACATGCTTTCAAGATGCTATAAAGAAGCTAAATGAACTTGATGATGGACAATATGAAAAAATCATTATTAAACTAATAGAAAAGGGAAGAGAACAAATTAATGATGCATTTTACATACAATCATCAAAACCACTGGATAAAAAGATAGCTGAAAAACAAAAAATAACCGTGAAAGGAACAATTGATGCAAGCGGTGGAATCAGATTGATATCTGAAAAAGGAACAATAACCATTGATAACACATTTGAAGGTATACTCACAAGGAAAAAACAAGAAATTAGAGTTCAGGTTGGAAACATACTTTTTCCATAAATATGTGCAATAAGGAGATGAAATAATCATGTTAGAATTCTTATTTGACCCAAATAGTCCATTTGTATGGATAATAATTATATCTATTCTAGCAGGAGCAATAGCTGTAATCTCCAGGCCATTTTCAAGTTATATACAATTTGTTTATCCAAATGCAAAATATGAGGCAATGGGTAACCCATATATCCAAAAAGGAATTCTTGAAAAATTAGTAGAATCAGATACACTTGAACATTTCATTGATCAAGTAAACATGGATAAGGATTATACACTTGAAGGGAAAGAAGGATTTGAAATACAACAAAACTTAGATGAACATCTTTTTTTAATGATTCAACAAATGAAAAAAGACAACGGGAAAAAAATGCAGGAATTTTTTAGTATATATATTGAGAGGAAAAACAATTCACTATTAAAAGAAATCCTGCGAAATGTTCAACAGAAAACTCCTATTGATGATGAAAAGCTCCTATTGATGACAAAAACACCAAAAATTAAACAGTTCATTAGAAACATCAAAGATGCATCAGAAGAATCAATACCTGAGATTCTTTCATCATTTGGTTTTGATAAAAACATAATTCATCTAGTTGAATCTGATGATACCGTTCCCATGCAAATTGATGTTGCAATAGATTCATATTACCTTAAAAAAATGGAGTCAGTAAAGGTACCATATAAATGCAAAGATGCAAAACATGAATATTTAGCAAGACTCACAGATATTCTTAGCATTCAACATCTCATAAGGGCAAAACATATGAACTATCATGAGACGCTCTGTAATTTACTTTATCTAGGGGATGGATATGAGATTTTATCATGGAAATTTTCTGAGTTATGCAAGGCAGAAACCGTAAAAGAAATCATTGAAAGTCTTGATGGAACCTCATATTATGCAGCTTTGAAACAAGCATCTGATAAAGACGATATCACAAAAAGCGTACAAACTTTAATAACTACATTAGACAGACAGATACTTTCATTTCTAAGAAATATTTCACAACAATATTATGTTAGCATTGGTCCAACCCTTAGATTCTTAATGAGTAGAGAGGCAGAAATAACTAATTTAAAGATAATCAGCAAAGGGATTAGTGAACATATTTCCTCAGAGCATATTGCACCTTTACTTATTATGGAGGTACCTACATGAATATTATTGCACTCTGTGATAAAGATACTGCAATAGGGCTTAGACTTGCAGGGATCCATGAAATATTAATACCTGATGAAAATCAAACATCAACAATTCAATTATGGAACAAGATTGAGGAAGAACACACAGAAATTGGCATAGTTATCATTACAGAAGAAATCGCTGAAATAATCGGAAAACAACTTGAGCAATTCCGTTTGAGAAACCTATTGCCCATAATAATTGAAATACCTGATAAAAATGGAAGAAAAAAAGATCATGTAGATTATGTTTCCCAATTAATAAAAAAAGCAGTTGGAATGGAAATTAGTAAATAAAATGATAAAAAACTTTATGAAAAACAAATTTGGAGGAAAAAATCATGGTAAATAACACCCAGAAAGGAAAGATCATCCGTATTTCAGGTCCTGTCATAGAAGCAGATGGGATGAGAGGGGCGAAAATGTATGATGTCGTCCGTGTTGGAGAAGAAAACCTTATTGGGGAAATCATCCGATTGAATCAAGATGTGGCAACTATTCAAGTATATGAAGATACAAATGGATTGAGGCCTGGTGAAAAAGTAGAATCCACAGGAAGTCCACTTTCTGTTGAACTGGGGCCGGGACTGCTGACAAATATATATGATGGAATTCAACGTCCACTTCCAACAATATTTGATCAAACCGGGGATTTTATTGAAAGGGGAGTTGAAGCACATGCTATTGATGAAAATAAGAAATGGCATTTTATACCAACAATTCAAGCAGGAGAAATTGTTGAAGGTGGGGATATCATTGGAACAGTTCAAGAAACCTCAATTATAACTCATAAAATCATGATCCCTCCAAATAAGAAAGGAACGATAATAAGTATTGTTAAAGAAGGAGATTACACAGTAGTTGAGGATATTGCAATACTTGAAGATGAAAATCAAGAAATATCTGTTCAAATGCGCCAAAAATGGCCGGTTAGAAAAGCAAGACCTGTCAAAGAAAAATATGATCCATCTATTCCATTAATTACCGGTCAAAGAGTCATTGATACTTTTTTCCCAATTGCAAAAGGAGGAACCGCTGCAATACCTGGCGGTTTTGGGACAGGAAAAACAGTAAGTCTTCACCAGCTTGCAAAATGGAGTGATGCACAAGTTGTAATTTATGTAGGGTGTGGAGAGCGTGGAAATGAAATGACAGATGTACTCAAAGAATTTCCAGAGCTTGAAGATCCATCAACTGGTGAACCTCTGATGAATCGAACGGTTCTAATTGCAAATACTTCAAATATGCCGGTTGCTGCTAGAGATGCAAGCGTGTATACTGGCATAACACTTGCTGAATACTATCGTGATATGGGTTATGATGTTGCGCTTATGGCCGATAGTACATCTAGACTAGCAGAAGCCATGCGAGAAATCTCAGGAAGATTAGAAGAAATGCCAGGAGAAGAAGGATATCCAGCATATCTAGCATCTCGTCTAGCAGAATTCTATGAAAGAGCAGGTCGAGTGAAGCTATTAGGTTCAAAAGATAATGAGGGAAGTGTATCGGTTATGGGTGCTGTAAGTCCACCAGGTGGTGACTTTTCAGAACCCGTTGCACAAAACACCCTTCGTATTGTCAAAGTTTTTTGGGCTCTTGATGCAGATCTAGCAGATAGGCGTCATTTTCCATCAATCAACTGGTTAAAATCATATTCATTGTATCTGAATGAAATTAGTTCCTGGTGGAATACAAACATTGGAGATTCATGGTTAAAGCTTAGAAACAAGGCAATGGCGCTTTTACAGAAAGAATCTGAACTTCAAGAGATTGTAAAATTAGTGGGGCCAGATGCACTGCCGCCTAGGGAACGAGCGGTTCTAGAAGGTGCAAGAATGATACGAGAGGATTTCTTACAACAAAGTGCTTTTCATGAAGTCGATACATATTGCCCAGGAATTAAACAATATGAGATGCTTCGTATAATGTCATTATATTCTGATGAAATACAAGATGCAGCATTAAAACATGTACACATCGATGATCTAATCAATATGCAATCAAGAGAACAAATTGCCAGGATGGGAACTGTTCCAAATGATGATTTTAAATCCCGTTTTAAGATTATTGAAAAAGAGATGAAATCAGAAATTTCTAAACTTATCGAGAAGGTGAACTAAGAAATGAGCAATAAAAACATTGAGTATACAACGGTTTCTGAGGTTGCTGGACCCTTGATGATAGTTGAAAAAATCAAAGATGTTGCTTTCAACGAGGTTGTTAAAATAAAAACAGTTGATGGTGAAGAAAGAACAGGTCAGGTCCTTGAAGCATATCTGGATAAAGCTGTTGTTCAAGTATTTGAAGGGACAAAAGGTCTTGAAACAAAATTAACATCAGCTCGTTTTATAGGAGAAACCATGAAACTGGGTCTTTCAAAGGATATGCTTGGACGGGTCTTTGATGGAACAGGAAACCCAATTGATAATATACCTGCTATTATTCCAGATGAACGAAGGGATATCAATGGAAATCCGATGAATCCATATGCTAGGGAATATCCTAGTGAATTCATTCAAACAGGTATCTCAACAATTGATGGGTTAAATACTCTTGTAAGAGGCCAAAAACTTCCAATTTTTTCAGGATCAGGTCTTCCACATAATCAACTTGCAGCTCAAATCGCTAGACAAGCAAAGGTACTGGGGAAAAAAGAAACATTTGCAGTAGTATTTTGCGCGATGGGAATCACTTCTGAGGAAGCAAATCTATTTATCAAAGATTTTGAAAATACAGGAGCACTTGAACGAACCACGATGTTTTTAAATTTAGCAGATGATCCAACAATTGAACGGATTATCCTTCCAAGGATGGCATTAACCTGTGCTGAATATCTAGCTTTTGATATAGGAATGCAGGTTCTTGTAATTCTTACAGATATGACTAATTATGCAGAAGCACTACGTGAAATAGCTGCTGCAAGAGAAGAAGTACCAGGGAGAAGAGGATACCCTGGATACATGTATACGGATCTAGCAATGATATATGAACGAGCGGGAAGGATCAGAGGGAAAAAAGGATCAATCACACAAATTCCAATGCTTACAATGCCAGACGATGATATAACACATCCAATTCCGGATCTAACTGGATATATCACAGAAGGTCAGATTGTACTAAATAGGCCATTGCATAAAAAGGATATATATCCACCAATTGCAGTTCTTCCATGTTTATCTAGACTTATGGATAGAGGTATTGGAAAAGATAGAACAAGAGAAGATCATTCAGGAGTAGCTAATCAGCTATATGCAGCATACTCAGAAGGATGTGATTTACGGGATTTAGTAGCAATTGTTGGAGAAGATGCGTTATCTGAACGAGATTCCAAATTCTTAAAGTTTGCAGATTTATTTGAAGAAAAATTTGTACGTCAAGGTGACCATGAAAATCGTGATATAACTGAAACACTTAGTATAGGTTGGGATCTCTTTTCTATACTTCCAAAAGCTGAGCTAAAAAAGATAGATGAAAAATATATAGAAATGTTTCACCCTGAAAACAAAAAAGACTTAGGAAAGAACAAAGATGAGTGAACAATTACTTGAAGGTATTAAACCAACAAGAATGGAACTACTAGCAATACGAAAAAAGCTAACACTTGCACAAAAAGGTCATAAACTTCTTGAGGAAAAACGAGATGCTCTTGTTGAAAGATTCTTTGGTATCATAGATAAAAGAAATGAATTAAAAAAAGAAATTGATTCTTTATTATCGGATGCATATCTTTCACTTATACAGGCTGAAATGATAATGGGTGAAAAAAACGTAGAAGTTGCAACCAAACAAACATTAATCAATGGTGAACTTACTTTTACAACAGATAATATAATGGGTGTGAAAATACCAAAAATAAATTCAGAACAATTTGAAATATCGCAAAAACCAAACTATGGGTTTTCAAACACAACCCCAAAACTTGATGATGCTCATCAGCAATTCACAAGTATACTAAAACATCTAATTGAACTAGCGGATCTTGAAGGTGGCATTAAAAGTCTTGCAATAGAAATAGAAAAAACAAAAAGACGGGTAAATGTTCTTGAAAATAATCTAATTCCAAAATTGAAATCAACAAGAAAATATATTGAAATGCAACTTGAAGAGCGAGAAAGAGAGGATTTCTTTAGACGAAAACGGATAAAAGCAATAATGGAATCAAAAGCAGTATGAACTCAATTGAGGAAGATCCAATAATAGGTCATTTTTTTGATACAGCTGAAAAGAAAGCAAAATGGCTTGTAAGAGTAAAAATCGTATATATTTTTTGGATTATTTTTGTATTAATTGGTTTTATAGTTTATGTGGTTTGGTATTTATTAGGTTAAAAAGAAATATTGATAAAGATATTGTTTTATTACCGTATAAATAAAAAAAAGATTTGCTTTAAAACATTTAACATATAGTTTTCATAAATAACAAGTATAAAAAAAATGGTGCTGATAATTTGGAAAAAGAAAAGAAACTTGTTTCAAACCCTGAAACATCTGGGGAAACGGAAATAGAACCCATAGAAAAATGGATTGAAAAACAAGATTTTACAACAACTGCAGATATCGATGTTCCAGAAAGATTGCTTGATCAGGTAATTGGACAGGATGTAGCAGTTAATATTGTTCGTAAAGCTGCTGAACAAAAAAGACACGTTATGTTAATTGGTGATCCGGGAACTGGAAAATCGATGGTTTCACGAGCAATGACTGAATTTCTTCCTAATGAAGAACTTGAAGATATTATTGCATATCCAAATTCAGAAGATACTAATACACCACATATACGTGTTGTCCCTGGTGGAAAAGGTAAAGAGATAGTGAAAGCACAACGTGCTGAGGCAAAAAAGAAAAAAGAACAACAAAGCAGTATGGTTACAACCATTGTTTTTATGATTGTTGCTTTATCCATTGTTGCAGCTCTCGCACCAGGTCTTACAGCGGGAAAATGGGATGAAATCCATATGGAATATGCAATCTTTGGTATCATTGCAGCAGTCATGATATTTCTAATTTTTTCACGTGGTGCACTTATGCAAAGACAAGGAATGCAGCAAATTCCAAAGATACTTGTTTCACATAATAAGGATGACAAACCACCATTTATTGAGGCAACAGCAGCACACTCTGGTGCGTTACTAGGTGATGTAAGGCATGATCCATTTCAATCGGCAGGACTTGAAACACCACCTCATCAACTTGTTGAAGCAGGGGCTATTCATAGAGCACATAAAGGAGTTCTATATATTGATGAAATAAACACTCTTAACCTGCCATCTCAACAACATTTATTAACAGCGATTCAAGAAAAAAAGTTCCAGATAACTGGACAATCAGAACGAAGCTTTGGTGCAATGGTCAAAACCGAGCCTGTACCATGTGGTTTTATATTGGTATCTGCAGGAAACTTGGATGCATTAAAAGGAATGCATCCTGCATTACGGTCACGTATCCGCGGATATGGTTATGAAATATTCTTACATAGTCTTATGGATGATACTAATGAAAATCGAGAGAAACTAGTACGATTTGTAGCACAAGAAATTAAAAAAGATGGGAAAATATCTCATTTTGATAAAAAAGCAGTAGCAGGTATTATTCATGAAGCTCAGAGAAGAGCAGGAAGAAAAGGAAAACTTTCTCTTAGACTTAGAGAACTTGGTGGACTTGTTCGAACAGCAGGTGATTTAGCATATGAACAAAAAATGGATATTGTTAATGAAGAGCATGTGCTTGAAGCTAAAAAAGCTGCAAAATCTCTTGAACAGCAAGTTGTTGAAAGAACAATTGAACATCAAAAAGATTATAGATCGTTTATAACCTCAGGTAAAGAGATTGGTGTTGTCAATGGACTTGCTGTGCATTCATCGGATCCATCAATGAGTGAGTTTACTGGTCTTGTATTGCCCATTGTATCTGAGGTAACACATGCAGGATCAGAAAAAGAGGGAAAGGTGATTGCAACTGGTAAACTTGGAGAAATCGCAAAAGAATCTGTGTTGAATATTTCAGCGGTTATAAAAAAATATATTGGAAAAGATATTTCAAAACATGATATTCATATCCAGTTTATTGGAACATATGAGGGTGTAGAAGGAGATTCTGCAAGTATATCCGTGATTACTGCAATAATCTCTGCTATGGAAGGTATACCTGTTCGTCAGGATGTTGCAATGACCGGTTCATTAAGTATACGAGGAACTGTTCTTCCTATTGGAGGAGCCACTGCAAAAATCGAAGCAGCTGCACAAGTTGGAATTAAAACAATTCTTATTCCAAAATCAAATATGCAGGATGTACTTATTGAAAATAAATTCAAAGATAAAATTAAGATCGTTCCAGTTGCAACTCTCCCTGAAGTCATCGAACATGCACTTGATGGACCAGGTAAAGAAGAGTTACTTAGAAAATTAAAAGAGATGAAGCCTCTTGAGATTTCAGGACCTATTGAATCTTCTTTAACTAAAAATGATCAAAAGCAACAGACAAAAGAAACAATGAATAAAGGAGGATAAAATTCCCTTTCTTTTATTATTTTTATGAATGCATTATTTATTGGAAGGTTTCAGCCATTTCATTTGGGACATATGCATGTTATAAAACAAAATTTTAATTTATTTAAGTTATTGTATATTGGAATTGGTTCCTCACAGTATAGCAATACCTTTGAGAATCCTTTTAGTTTTGCAGAACGAGAAACAATGATTAAAGCTGCATTAAATGATGAAGGAATTAATAATTATTCTATCGTTGCAATACCTGATATCCACAATCCACCTAAATGGGTTGATCATATCATATCAATCATTAATGATTCAATTGAATTAATTACTAACAATAGTGAAACTGCTGAACTATTCAAAAAAAAAGGGTTTAATGTTCATAAAGATGGATTGTATAAAAAACAGAGATTTTCTGGTCAGGAGATACGGGAAAGAATGAGATGCAATAAACCCTGGAACGAATTGGTCCATCCAAAAGTGTATGAATATCTTTGTTCTATCGATGCTGAACAACGATTAAAATCAATCTAAAATAAAATTTTTTATTTTTTTGTTTTTAAGATATGTATTATTTTTTCGATAACTTTTCTTTTTGATTTGAAAATATCATAAATTGCAGCACTTATTGATATGGAAGCTGCTAAAATTATTGTGTAATAACCCGTTCCAAGTCCCCATAATGATTTCATATAGATCCTTTCACCAGAAGGCATTGTAACATCAATCATACCATTTCCCTGTAAACTTCCTAAACTAAGCTCAGTAATTGAAGACATTCCAACATAAAAGGAGATGGCAACAATCAAAACAAACACAATGCTAATGAATGCCAAAAGAAAAGCAAACCTTCTTTTTAATATAATATTTGGTATAAAACTAATGAACATTAATATCATTCCAAACCCAATTACAATGGTCAAATAAAATAGAAAATCTAAAAAAATCTCGGGAATGGTTGAAATGCTTAATTTTAGAGTTGAATCCTCTCGATATTCCTCAATCATAATTTGGGGGAATAGATACATTTCACTAGTTTTTTCAAAGGATTCATCATCACTAATCCCTGAAAAACTCCACCAAGGCTGCACCAAAGAAAAAAACACAAGACCTAAAACAATAAGTTTCAAGGCAACATTGAATGAAACACGTTTTGTAAAAAATAGAAAACAAGCAGACAAAAGAAGAATTAATGCGGAAAACACAAACACAGTTTGAATAAATGATCCGCGACTTGTAACAATAGATATTACAGCATCATGAGATACTTGACTACTTTTCGATCCAATCAATACACCTTTTTCATAAACATTAATCGTGTATATTCCTGGGGGAACCTGAACTGAGTCTTTATGGTTAATATCATTAAAAATTATTGAACCTAATCGTTTTATTTCAATATTAAGAGTATCATCTTCAAACGATTCTCCCCTGATTGTAAGAAGTTCAAAAGAAAGATCTGTAGTATATGAAAATCGCAAATCAATCAGATCACCTGCAGATGGAATGTCAATTGTTTTTGATTTAGTATATCCACCATAAGAAATATGAATGTCATAGGTTGCTGCGGGAATATCTGAGAAATAATATTTACCATTTGCATGTCTTTCAGGATATATTTCATAAGGGTTCTGCATATTATTACTTGTTAAAAAAGGGTTGATATTAACAGCTGGTGGCTTGTTTAATTCATCGGTGATAGAAATTATGAGATCATAGACTGGAAGGGAAAATTTTATATTTTTTTCAAATGCTGAGATTGTTGTATTAAATATCTTAAATCCTTTGTACCATGCTTTCATAAAATAAGGAGGTGAGAAACTGAATATTTTAGAAAAAGAATAATTCTTAATATCTGTGCTTTCATAAGAATCAAAAAGAGCAAATGGAACAGATATCTTATGAATGTCTCCTGTTGATATTGATTCATGAACAAGAAGTGGGCCTTGCATGAGTTGAAAGGTAATATTTGGTAAGAATTTTCCTATTTGATCAACTGCATGAACCGATATTGTTTTTTCCCATGTACAATATATATGAAGTGTTTTATCTTTTGAAAGATTGCAATGACCAATACCAATAAATCTGCTTTGATTTCCAATAACTCTGAACAGCTTTATGGTATAGTCGCCTGATTTTAGTTTTGGAAATTTTATTAACTGAAATCCTAACAATGATTTTTGAATAAATGAAGATGCTACCAATTCATTATCTTTATAAACTTCACCATAGAGGATTGGAAGTGGAATATTAGTACTGTTCACAATTAATGGAAATGATCCTATTCTACCTGTTAAATGAGGAATTACTGTTAAAGTGTTAATATATTGTTCTCCAAGAGATTCATTTGTTGAAACATCACGATATGAGACAAGAGTTTGAAAAAAACTGCTTTCTTCATGAATGTCCTCAAAAGTTCCCTCTTGTATTGTAATAAACTCTATATCAAATTCAATATGTAAGCCTTCATCAATAAAAAGGTCATGTGATTGCAATGGTTCATAACTATTTCGCCCAAATGAAATCGAAGCATAATCAATTTCGGCACCAACCAAATCTAGGTATTCCTTTTCAGAAACTTTTATCTGTATACCATCACGTTCACCAGATGCATTGGATATAATATTTTCATTTGAAGAAAAAATTATGCCATGTGTTTTCCCTTTTGTCCCTTCACTATATGACAGCCATGCAGAAGAACCAAGATCACAATTATCATCATATGATATCACCCATTCTTTTTTAGAACTCTCAGGGTTAATTACTAACTGATATTCATTTATACGATCTTGTTCACTATATACATGAAGATAGGGAAGAATATCTCCAAACTGCATTTTTTTCATTGAATCACTTTTTGAATAATAACTGATTATACCTCCAAATTTACCATCGTTATTAATCTCATCTTTTACAATCAAATCTTCTGTGATGTCATGTTTTACATGAACTGTGATTCGTTTATTTTCTGATGGGCAATGATAATAACGATACACATTAGAGGTTTTAATATCGCCGTGTTCAGATTGAGAAATAATGATAAACTCAGTCATGAGATTTCCATCAATGGTTACTTCTTTTCCAATTAAAGTATGATCTGAGGATATTTCATTTTCATCATCTGGACCATTTTGATAAGAAAAGCAAAAAGAAGTTAATAAATCAGAATTTAAAATATCAAAATCTACTGTTCCAGGTTTCATACGTATAGCAATTTGAGATAATTCTCTATTCAGTACTTTCCCTTTTTGACCTATGCCATATACGATTTCATCATCATCAGTTATCTTATAAAAATCACCTTCAACTGCGATACCTGTTATTGGTTCATAATAATAAAAAGAATCCTCAATGAAAACATGATCTTTATAATGTGGAGCTTGTGTTTCCTTATCATTATAATAAATATAATATTGTTCTTTTCCGTTTGCATATGATGGAATAAGAAATATTACATTGCAAGAAATAATTTCATTTACATCTGAAAATTCAATGTTATAGATCTGTGATTCCAGCTCATTATATTTTGAACCATTCCAACAGACAACACGGATTGAATGAATGGATTCATTTATCCCCCAGCATTTATTTACAAATTCAACATTGACATCAATTGGTTGATACGCTGCATAAGAAGACGAGGTTTGAATATTTGGTTGAACAACTTGAGAAAAACACCAGCCATCATTCCAATTATAAGATGGATTATCGGAAATATTTAAAGTAGGTAAGGATGAAATTATTGGAGATAGCAATAGCATTATAGATAACACTATTTGAATGGTTTTTTGGAATTTTTTTCTGTTTATCATATATTCAACAACAGATTTTTTTTAATGTATTCAAATATTTCTCCATATAAACATCAATATTATAATTAATATAGTTAATATTATAATATATAATGGTTCTGTTTTTGGTCATTTTTAAACTATAAAAACAAAGATAAAAAAGGGTTTAAGTGCCTGTAAATCAAAAGATTTAACAAAAACCTTTAAAATAAGAAATCTATTCATTGGAAAATAGGGAGATTAAAATAATGAATATTAAAAACATCATCCTAAAAAAAAATGATAATATAGTTAATGAACTTCTATTTTTAACCATGTTTGTCCTAATTGGAATCATGGGAAGAACAATCCTTGTTGGATGGAATTTACAGCCATTTCCAAACTTTGAAATCATCATGGTTCTCACTTTCGTTGCAGCAATTTTTATCCGTCCAGCCTTTGCATTTCTAGTTCCACTCATTGCAATGATTGGAAGTGATCTTCTAATTGGAAATCCTATTTTTATTGGAAGTCAAATGAATAAAATCATCCTCTTTACATATACTGGATTTCTTATGATTTCATTTATATCAACAATAATGAAAAAACAAAGTAAATCAAAGCTTAACCAGTTAAATGGTATTAATATTATTAAAATCGTTGGAATGGGTGTTGGTTTTGTTTTATTATATGACCTATGGACAAATTTTGGATGGTGGT
>Ga0164310_10000765_pt1 | contig 17636 bp, 12 predicted proteins | sample GuaBasSedimGuay1_FD_121795 | JGI IMG/M metagenome (GOLD analysis project Ga0164310, IMG submission 121795) | Subseafloor sediment microbial communities from Guaymas Basin, Gulf of California, Mexico - Guay1, Core 4569-9, 0-3 cm | ecosystem: Environmental > Aquatic > Marine > Hydrothermal vents... | reverse complement strand
GATCCATAGATGCAGATATAATAAACTGCACAATTGCTAATAATGAATGCAATGTTGAAGAGGGCATCGAAGGTAAGGGTTTATATTTGAATAATGCAGGATCATTAGACTTATGTATTACTAATTGTATCCTTTCAAATGGTAATTTCAACTATGATCTTTACGGAGAAGGAGATTATACTTTCAATCGCTGCTCTACGATTTGCAGTGATGAATCACTGCCATTAGGTGGTGAAAGGGAAGACCTTAATTCTGTTGATCCATTACTTGGTGAGTTATTAGAGAATAATTCTATAAATGGCACAAGGACACATGAAATAGATGAGGCAAGTCCTGCTCTTGATGCAGGTTCTGTAGAATGTGAACTTTTTATAGACCAACGTGGTTTTGCTCGTGATGAATCACCCGATATTGGTTCATTTGAAGCTACTGATGATGCTCCCCTTCCAGTAACACTTTCCTCCTTTACGGCAGCTTATACAAATTCATCATCACAGATCAGTTGGACAACTCAGTCGGAAAGCAATAATCTAGGCTGGAATATCTATAGATCATCATCGACAGACTTCACCATTTCAACAACCCAAAATAGTGATCTCATAGATGGAGCCGGTACAACAACTATCGAAACAGAATACATGTTCCAAGATCCTTATGTTGTAGATATGGGATCTTCTTACTGGTACTGGCTGGAAAGTATAAGTTTTTCAGGGGAATCAGCTTTATTTGGACCTATATGTTTAACAGTTCCAATTGATGGAGATGGGAATAACCTTCCTGTAGATCCCGATAATTTCGGATTACAACAAAACTATCCAAATCCTTTTAACCCAAGCACAGTAATTAATTTTAGTTTACCGGTTTCTGTACATTGTGAATTAACAGTATATGATGTAACTGGAAGAAAGGTAAATAACCTTTTCTCTGGCTCCATTGAAGCAGAAACAATGAATAGCGTGTTATGGGATGGCAGAGATGTAGCTGGAAAGCAGATTGCTTCCGGAGTTTATTTATATAAACTGAAAGCTGATAAATTTAACCAGACCAGAAAAATGATCTTGCTGAAATAATAATTTTCTAAGGTGAGTATTATGAAAAACAAAAGACAAAATGATGAGATGAATGAGTTTAATGAAAAGATTTTCAAAAGTTATTTTGAAAGATGTAGAATGAAGAAGTTGAATTCTCTAAATGATTCACAAAGACTTCTTATGCTCAAAGCACTTCATTCTAAAGAACCATTAAAATTTCTTTATTGCCATCTTAATTGACTAAGTAATAATTTTAAATCAATTAAATCACGAATTCTTATTTTTTTCAGGGATTCGTATATTCAATTAATTATTTGACAAATAAGTATATACAATAATTAGTAGGCTGTGTTGCAAATGTGAAAAATAAATTTTTTACGGAAGTAAAAATGAAGAAAATTTTAATCGTTGAAGATGAACAAATATTTGCTCAAGATTTGAAGATGATCATGGAAAGTGAAGGTTACAGCGTTGAATCTATTGTTGATTCTGGAACAGAAGCCATTAAGAAGATCGAACAAAATAAACCTGACATTATTCTAATGGACATTAAAATTCATGGGAAAATTGATGGAATTGATTTAACTAAAGAAATTCAGAAAAAAAATAATATTCCGATCATATATTTAACAGCTTATACAGAGAAATCAACAGTAGATAGAGCTATGGAAACCAATCCCGTTGCATACATGGTAAAACCAATTTTCGATAACGACCTTATTGATGTTGTGAAAAAGGCACTTAAATAAATCATATATAATAAAAAAAGCAGCCTGCAATTGCAAGCTGCTTTTTTTGTTACTATAGTTTTATGCTGTTTTCGTTTCTTTACTTTTTTCGAAGGAAAAGATGGGTTCACTGTTTCCTAAAACCACTTCTTTCGAAATAAGACACTCTTTCAAATTATCCATATCCGGGATCTCATACATAATTTCTATCATGAATTTTTCCATGATAGCCCGTAAACCTCTAGCACCAATTTTCTGTTTAATTGCTATATGAGCAATTTCCCGCAAAGCATCAAGCTTAAACTCAAGCTTTACATCTTCAATTTCAAACAGTTTCTGGTATTGCTTACAAATTGCATTTTTAGGTTTCGTTAAAATAGCGATCAATGCTTCCTCATCAAGTTCGTGTAAAGAACTTACAACAGGAATCCTTCCTACAAGTTCTGGAATTAGTCCATATTTTACCAGATCATCTGGTATTACTTTACTGAAAAAATCAGTATCTGTGTCTAGAGTTGCTTTAATATCCGCATCAAATCCCACAGTCTTCTTTCTAAGTCGTTTCTGAATTATCTTCTCAAGACCGAAAAATGCTCCTCCGGCTACGAAAAGTATATTCCTGGTATCCATTTCAATAAATTCCTGCTGCGGATGTTTACGACCGCCTTTAGGCGGTACATTTACTTTAGCACCTTCCAATATTTTTAATAGAGCCTGCTGCACACCTTCTCCCGATACATCTCTAGTTATGGAAGGAGTTTCGGATTTCCTGGCGATTTTATCTAATTCATCGATATAGATGATTCCCTTCTCAGCTTTTTCAATGTCGTAATTGGCGTTCTGCAAAAGACGAACCAGGATGTTCTCTACATCTTCACCCACATATCCGGCTTCTGTTAAGGTTGTAGCATCTGCAATTGCAAATGGTACTTTAAGTAGTTTGGCCAGAGATTGTGCAATCAATGTTTTACCGGATCCGGTAGGCCCGATCATCAGGATATTGCTTTTCTCGATATCTATCTCATCATTTGGTTTTTGACGGAAAATACGTTTGTAATGGTTATAAACAGCAACAGAGATTATCTGTTTAGCCTTCTCCTGTCCAATTACATATTGATTAAGCAGCTGATGTATCTCTTTAGGTTTTGGCAGCACAAAATTCTCAAATTCATGTTTTTGATGATCTGCTGCAATAATAGTAGAACACATTGCAGTACATTCATCACAAATGTTTCCGCTGATCCCTTTGATCAGGAAACTTGTTTCAGTTTCGCTTCTTCCGCAAAATGAACAATGATGTAAATTTTTATTATCCAAAATTATTCTCCATTTTTTTCAGTGTTCAAAGATTCTTTTCGAGAAGCTATCACTTCATCGATTAGGCCATATTTCAAAGCTTCTTCTGCACTCATAAAGAAATTTCTATCGGTATCTTTCTGGATAGTTTTCAAAGGTTGACCTGTATGTTCATGCAGCATCTTATTCAGTTTTTCTTTCAAATACAAAATTTCATTTGCCTGTATTTCGATATCAGATGCTTGTCCTGTTACTCCTCCTAATGGCTGGTGGATCATAACTCTGCTATTTGGTAAGCCCAAACGTTTTCCCTTTTGACCCGCAGTTAGCAGAAGGGCTGCCATACTTGATGCCTGGCCAATACAGATCGTACTAACATCCGGTCGAATGAACTGCATTGTATCGTAAATAGCCAAGCCGGATGTAACAACACCCCCTGGACTGTTAATATACATATAAATATCTTTATCAGGATCATCTGCTTCCAGGTGAAGAAGTTGAGCGATAATTACATTTGCAACATTGTCATCCACTGGTGAACCCAGGAATATAATTCTATCTTTAAGAAGCCTGGAATATATATCGTAAGCTCTTTCTACCTGACCTTCCTGTTCAACAACTATAGGTACTAAAGGCATTATTTCTCCTCAGTTTTTTCTTTTTTTTCTTTTGGAAAGGGTACGAACTTTACATTACTTTCCAGGATTTCCATTATTTTGCGCTCTTCTGCAGAATATTTGAAATCTTCACTTTCCAATTGCTTTTTATACATCTCTTTGTACTTGTCAACTTCCATATTCAGGTTTGCAGCTGCTTCGGCAAAGATCTTCTCTTTGTCTTCATCTGTGACTTCGATCTTTTCCAGTTTCTTCAGCTCTTCCAACAAGAAGTGATTTTTCACATTGAATTCTGCCATCTGCATATACATTGGAACCAGTTTTTCCAATTCCATTTTATATTGTTCAGCATAAGGTTTTGCCATATTTTCGGCATATCCTTTTACCATGGAAGGAGGAACATCAAAAGGATTTAATTCAATGAGTTTTGCCAAAATTGCTGTTTTGCGATGCTCTCTGTTATCAGCATCTAATTTTTTCTTAAGTTCTTCTGCAATTTTAGAACGAAGATCTTTCATTGAGTCATATTCCAGATCCCTGGCAAAATCATCATTCAAATCCGGTAATACCATTCGTTTAATCTCTTTGATCTGCACCAGAAAATCTCTATCTTTAAGATCTGAGGTAATTTCTTCATCTTCAGATTGTTGAGATTTATTAAAAAGTTTTGTAGTAACTTCATCACCTACTTTCAAATCTGTAACTTTATTGTTGAAAGATTTTGAATATGAGTTCTTGCCAATTTCAAAAGTTCTTTCTACTTCTTTCGTTACATTCTTGTCATCGTCCAGGAATTTAACGGTTGCTTTTACAATATCACCTTCCTGGCTTATTTCAGGTGTTTCTTCCGTAGCCATTTTATTGCGGTAATCATTTAAAGTGGCGTCAACCATCTCTTCTTTGAAAACAGTTTCTTCAAAGGGAACTTCAATACCTTTATATTTATCTATTTTTACCTGAGGCATCAGTTCATATTTAAAAACAGCAACCAGGTCATTACCTTTATCCCATTCAACTTTAATTGGTTCACCCTGAGATATGGGGGAGATGTCTTTTTCAGTTAAAGCCTGTTTATAATATTCTCCCATCTTCTGGTTGATAAATTCTTCTTTTGCATGTCCTGCATAGTTCCTTTCAATCATGCTCAATGGAGCTTTCCCTTTTCTAAAACCAGGAATAACCACATAATTTTTGAATGAACGCAGTACTTTATTATATTCCTGCAGAGCTTCTGCAGAATCCACTGTAATCTCCAGCTCTTTTACACACTGGTTTACATCTTTAATTTCGACTTTCACTAATTCTCCTTTTTATACAAAAAATATGGTGCGAAAGAGGGGACTCGAACCCCTACAGGATCTCTCCCACTGGATCCTAAATCCAGCGCGTCTACCAATTCCACCACTTTCGCACTAATTTAACAATCTATTTCTTTTGATTCGCCAAGTTGATCAACATACTTGCGTCTTCTGAATCTGGTGCTAATTCTTTCCACATTGTTGCATAAGTAAGAAGCTCTTCATATCTTTTTTCCTGAGATAACTTCCAGCAAATGAAAGAAATAAAATCAACATTCTCTGGATCAAGCTCGATAGCTTTTTTTAAGAGTTCCAAAGATTTATCGATATCACCTGTTTTTGCATATTTGTTGCTCAAATTGATAATAGCATCCAATTTACTTGGATCCATTTCTATGACTTTTTCAAAATTCTCTATTGTCTTTTCATCATTTTCTAATTTGTCATAAGCTAAAGCCATATTAAAGAAATTATCAACATTTTCCGGATTAACGTCTGCTGCACTTTGATACCAGATAACCGCATCTTCATAATTTTCATTATCAAAATAGGTATTACCGATCTGAGTTCTAGCCATATCATCTGCAGGATCCATTTCGGCTGCTTTAATTAGATATTCTAACGTTTTCGGCTGATCGCCCAAGTTGCTGTATTTGAAAGCGAGCATTTTTACAGTTTGAATACTATCAGGAGCTATGGAATAAATATAAAGAAATTTTTCTAGAGCTATAGAATCATCAGTCTCATTTTGTGCTTCTTTGAACATCTTTACCCAGCAGCTGCTGCGTAGTTTATGTAAATTTGCAATTTTATCATCATTTAGATTCGGCTTTTTAATATTTTTTTTGTAGAATTTCTTGGCTTCTTTTTTATCTGTTTTCAGTAACTCATCATATTCAGCAAGGATATTATCGATTTCATTTAAAATTCTCTGGTAATAAAGATCAGCTTGTTTGTAATCTTTATTTTGATCATACAAAATACCGGCAATTTTTTCCATTGCTTCAATATGATTTGGATTTTCTTCCAAAACTAATTCATAGAATGGCATTGCTTTTTCAAACCTGCCACCTTTAACGTGCATATTAGCACTTCGAAGGTTTTTCTTTCCTTCAGCTGTTAGATCTTGTGAAGAAGCCAACAAATTTACAGCAAAAACTGTAATTAACAAAAATCCGATTAAGATTTTTACTCTCATCATTCCTCCAATTATCATTAAATAATATATTCTTATGTATGTTATGCAAAATTTTTTGTTAACCTATTCAGTCAAGATATTTGTTCAAAACGTGCACTACCAGAATGTTTATGAATTTTTTTTCGGTTTTTTAGCAATAATGATGTTTAGCTGCATCAATTTATTTTATTTCAATTTCAAATGGCATGATAGTTTGAATTGGATCATCTTTAATGTTCTCAAAAATTGATTTTGCTTTATCTATTTTAAGTTCTTCAGGAACAGTTGATTCTAACAATTTAGCGGCAATATCAAGTTCCAGTTTTTCTTTTAGCAGTTCTTCCAGAAAATTCTTTTGCTGGGGATAATATGCCACTTTATAACTTGATGCTCCTGCTAATTCTGCTGCTTTTTTAATTGCATCAGATAATAAACCGATCTCATCGATCAACCCATTTTCCAAGGCATCGTTACTGGACCACACCTGTCCTTGTGCTATTTTTTCTATTTCTTCAATTGGCATAGATCTGCCCTCTGAAACACGCGATTTGAATTCAATGTAGGTTTTTTCAATGGAATTTCGTAATCCTTCTATTTCTGCTTTTCCTGGTTTTTCATATATACTGAATGCATCTGCAAATTTACCTCGTCCCATATCTTCTACAGATACACCAAATTTATCGGCTAATTCATTTATATTCATGAGCATCGAAACTACACCGATAGAACCAGTTATGGTAAAATCATCAGCAAAAATATAATCTGAATTCGAAGAAATATAATATCCACCCGAAGCAGCAACATTTCCCATCGAAATAACTACAGGTTTATGTTTCATTACCTGGCTTATCTTATTTGTGATAACTTCGGAAATGAGTGCACTTCCTCCTGGGCTATTTACTCTTAACACTATAGCTTTAATAGAATTATCTTTTTGCAGTTTATCTAAAATTGGATTGATCTTGCTGGCAGAAAGATTGGATCTGGCTGCAAAGGAGTTGCTGGGAGCGATATTTCCCTGAGCATAAACAACAGCAATCTTATAACCTGCCGGGATTTTCGAAAAGCTCTGAAATTGGTCTAAGGAAACTAGTTTCTCGTCCAAATTTAGATCAGTCAGCAGCTCATTGCGAAAGAGAAGTTCATCTACAAGATTATATTCCAGAGCCTTTTCCTGGCTGATGAAAAGATCTTCTCTGCTTTCATAAATGAATCTTATCTCTTCTGCTGAAAGAGAACGATTGGCTGCGATAACTTCTAAGATTTTGGAATAATATGAATCGTAAAGTCGATTTAAATTCTTTTTAACCGGTTCAGAAAAGCCTGTTCGGGAAAATGTTTCGCCAGCTCCTTTATATTTTCCTGCATGAACTACATTAACTTCTACTCCAATTTTATCCAGAAGGTCTTTGTAAAAAAGCACATTCCCGCCGACACCTGTTAATAAAATACCAGCGGAAGCAGAGGGATTCAAATAGATCCTATCGGCAATTGAGGCTAAATAATAATCCTGATTAAAAGTAAAATCAAGATAAGCATAAACAGGTTTATCAGCAGCACGGAAATCTTCCAGAGCGGCCATGATCTCATTTAAATTTGCATATCCGCAGGCAATGTAGCGTGGTTCTAATAAAATACCATCAATATTTTTATCATCTGCAGCTTTTCTGATCTTCTGCACAATTTCATGGGTTGCCGGCATTGTCTGATTAAAAGCACTATTATCAAACTCATTGTAGGTGGCAATAGATCCGCTCAGCTTAAGGTGTAGAAATGAGCCAGGAGCTGTTTTCTTAATTCGAAAGTTATCTGCCAATCCTTTGCTCATACGCGAAATTGCGGTAATGGAAGTTATGAAGATTATTATTAAAACTATTATTGAAGTGAGACAGCCAAAAGAAAACCATTTTGCTTTCATGTATTCTCCTAAAATTAATCTTTAATTTCTAATTCTTTGATCTTGCGGGATAGATTGCTAACCTGCAAACCCAATGATAGAGCAGTCTTTGAAACATTTCCATTATGCATCCTCAACTGAGTAGAGAGATAGCGAGTTTCAAACTGCCTTTTTTTCTCTTTGAACGAAATTACTTCGTTCCAGAAATCTGTATGAACCTTTTTCTGCCCTAACAACATTATGTCATCAGTTTCTATAATTTGTTTGGAAATAAGGATATAGATCCTTTCGATAAAATTCCGTAATTCCCTTACATTTCCTTTGAATTGCCAGGATTGAAGTTCTTTTAGCGTTGCATCGGGAAAGATCTTGAGGGGAACTTTTAGATCTTCAGCATAATAATGTGAATAATGATCTATTATCAGAGGAATATCTTCGGGATGTTCGCGCAGGGGAGGAGTGGTTATTGGAATCACATTTAGCCTGTAATAAAGGTCTTCTCTAAAAGTACCCTGTTCTACCAACTCTTCCAGATTTTTATGCGTTGCAGCAATAAGCCGTACATCAACCTTGTGTGTTTTATTGCCGCCAACCCGTTCAAATTCTCCTTCCTGAATAACACGCAGGATCTTAGCCTGCGCGTTTAAATTCATATCTCCTATCTCATCAAGGAACAAAGTTCCTCCATCAGCTTGTTCAATCTTGCCGTCCTTACTTTTTACAGCACCAGTAAAGGCTCCTTTCTCAAAACCAAAAAGTTCACTTTCTACCAGTTCATTGGGAATTGCAGCAGAGTTGAATTTAACAAAAGGTTTGGCTGCACGTTTGCTTTGATTATGAATTGCATACGCTACAAGCTCTTTACCGGTACCGCTTTCACCTCTTATTAACACTTTAGAATCGCTGGGTGCTGCTCTTTCTACCAAAGAAAGCATTTCTTCAATGGATTTACTGCTGCCAATAATCTGATATTGCTGGCTTACTTCACCTTTTAGTCTATCGTAATCCTTTGATATTGAACGGAATTCGTAAGCTTTTTTAATAATCACCTTTATCTTGGTAAGGCTAAGTGGCTTTTCCAGAAAATCATAAGCACCATATTTCATTGCCAATACTGCTTCTTTTATTCCGCTATGTCCGGATATCATTATAACTATTATTTGAGGATGGTTTTCCTTAATCTGTTTGAGGACATCTAATCCATTTGCTCCATCCAATCTTACATCTAATAGAACAATCTCCGGCGCAAAATCTTCTATTTTTTGTAATCCCTGTTTGCTTTTGAGCGCATACTGGCAGTCATAGCCTTCATCTTCCAATATATTCTTCAGCGATAAGCATATATTCATTTCATCATCAATAACTAATATTCTCATTTTTTCTCCGCATAATTTATATAAATATGAAAAGTTGTTCCTTCATCAATTTTACTTTCTACTTCTATTCTGGCCCGATTCACATCGATCAGCTTCTTCACCAGCGCAAGACCCAATCCTGTTCCTTTCTTCTTTTTAGTGAAATAAGGCTCGAAGATCCGCTGTAGATTTTCCGGTGGAATTCCCTGACCTTGATCTGAGATTGTAACATGCAAGCCTGTATTCTCTTCTATAATGGCAAGTTTGATCTTTCCATCTTCTTCCGACGCATCAATGGCATTTTGAAGAATGTTTGTAATGATCTGGTAAAAATGGGTCTGATCAAATTCAATTGTGAATTCCTTTTCGCATTCGAATGAGATATCGAATTTATGGGTATAGGAAATTAATATGTCTTTTATGGTCTGAGCAGCATTGAACCTGGTGAATTCTGGATTTATATTTTTGGCAAAGCTGGAAAAAGAGTGAGCCAGTTTTTGCAGATTATTTATTTCCTGGTTTATTATTCTAACAGATTCAGGAAAGATCTCACTGAATTTATCTGGATCAAGTTCGTATTTTTCTTCTAATCTTTGAATTGAAAGTTGAATAGGTGTAAGGGGATTTTTTATTTCATGAGCCAAAATGCGAGAAAGTTCTTTCCAGATCAATTCTTTTTCTGCTCTTATCAATTTTTTCTGAACGGAATCCAATTCTCTACTCATACTGTTAAAAGAACTTTTAAGATCTCTAATCTCTTTTATGCCGGTCTCCGGCAGATGAATTGAGAAATCTCCCTCTCCAATTTTAGAAGTAGCCCTACGCAGCTCATTTAAAGGTTTAGTAATGATATTAAAGATGATAATGAAGATTAAAACTGAGATAACTAACAAAAGGAATAAAAAAACCGCAGAATAGATCTGAGATTCATGCTGAACCATATCTGATGCAGCCAGGCTACCGTGGAATTCGTTGAGAAGTTTCATTGCTTTTAGGCTATCTTGCTGCGAAATGAAAGATAATTCTGCAAAAGCTTTATCCATTTCCAGTGTTTTAAAGGCATCATTAGCAAGTTTTTGTTTTCCTACAAAGAAGGCATTAAGTACAATTAGGCTGGAAAGATATAATCCTAAAAAAAGAATTATTACACTTGCTCTTAAACCAATTCGAATTTTCATATTTTACGTTTCAATGATTGGTTTTTTATATCTATGTTTTACTTTAGGTCTTTTAAATTTCCAAAGCATCATCATATCATATTCTCTGCCGATCGATTTCAAGCGTATTTTCTTGAGATGAGAAGTTATGGAGATGTTGCCTTCTCTAAATCCTTCACATTTACACACATAGTCAACGTTAGAAATAATCTCGATCAACTCTTCCATAGAAGCTGCAGTAGTCTGTGTTCGCTGTTCTTCCAGAAAAATCAAATAGATCTGTTCAAGCGGATTAAATAAAATTGAATGGATAAATTCATCCCGATAAACTGGTCCGTCTTCATCTGTAATATTTATATTAAAGAATATATCGATCTTCTGACCAGATTTGAAAAGTTCCTCAAAATCATTTTCAAATGCTGAAACCAGATTTGCTTTAATATAAACGTTACTCCCTAAAACAGTTGCAGTAAAATTTTCAAACGCAGCATTATTCCCTTCATAGGAAGAGAGCAGCAACATACTTAATGTAATTACTCCGGTTATGATCTTGCTTGATAATGCCTGAAACACTTAATATCTCCATATTAAAAAAATAGCCTCTAACAGGCTTATACCCGCTAGAGACTAAATTCATTAGCCTTTTACTTGTCAATATTTAAAATCCGAACCAGGGACCAATACTTATAGTAAGACCATTCATGGATGCGTCGGGAGCATTGAGCAGTTTTACAGATTCTCCATTGTGTTCTGCTTCCCAGCCGTTCGAGTTATAGCTAGCTATATATCCAACTTCTCCGCGAAAAGAAAGCCAGTCCAGGATACGCCACATCATTGTAGCCTTCGGTTGGAATAAAATATAATCAGATTCAATCTTTATTTTTGAATTGTAATCGTAATTATCATCAAAATCTGGATTTGGATTTTCAAAATCGAAATTGCTGATGGCGCCATTATCATCAACTTGAGTAATTTTGTAACTATTTTCGCCCCAACCAATCATAAATCCAACCGAAGTTATTAACTTTTTCGAAAGAGCGAATCGTTTATCAAGAGTTACACCAGCAAAACTAATATCATATTTTACTACTCTACTAACTGGAGTTGTAACTTGAACACCTTCATTAAAATGAGTCCAATCATACTTTGTGGTTTCCTTCTTCTCGTAACCAGCACCCATTCCACCAATGAACCAACCTTTTCCTACATTACCCATTCCACCACCACCGTGGATAAGGAATCCATCTTCAGAGAAAGTTTCGTCACCAAATTTCATTTCTGCCAGGAAGTCGTTGAATTCAGTAAGATCTGGCATAAACCAGATTGGATACCAGCTACCACCGCCGTGTCCTACAGAAAGTCTTCTTTTCTTCTCACCGGTTTTTGTAACAAAGATGTCCTTATCCGTTCCCTTTTTATTAAGAGTATCCAGTATAAGGGTTGTTTCATATACTTTTCCCATTCGGAAAAATTTTATATTGATCTCATCTCCGACTTGATGAGATTTTATTAAATTAAGCAAATGCTTCTCGAACTTTACTTTTTCACCGTCGAATTCCATGACAATATCACCTTTCAACATACCAGCTTTTTGGGCTGGACCATCATTTGTAACTCCGGTTAAAAGCACTCCATAGTTCTTTTCATAACGCATTTCATAAATATCTTCGAAATCCAGATCGGAAAGATAAACACCCATTTTAGGTGTGTCACTTTTAAAATCTTTAATGTTAATGGTTATTGGAACATCTTCTAATGCTTCATTAAACTCTTCACTAACCTCATCCATTGCTTCTTTAAATTCCTGCATTGCTTCATCATAACCTTCATCAGTTGTCTTGGTATCCTGTGCAAACAACATCATACTTGAAAATACCAGCAGGATTAAAATCCATCCTAATTTATTCATTATAGCCTCCTTTTCTGTTCCTATTAGTTAGCAGATGCTGTGCCAGATACCTTTATATATACCTAATCTGCTACAGTACAGAAAGTTAATTGCTGTTATCGTGTCAATCCAATTTAAGCAGAGTTTATTTTTTTGATAAATCAGATGTTATGTGGTTATCAAATTTATATGGAAGGAAGGGGAGAAGAGTATCTGGATTGATGAGGTGAAGCGAAGAAGCGGGGAAGGGCGGGTAGGCAGAAGGATTAATTAGTTGATATGTAAATCAGTGAAGCAGTAATGGCCGAATGACAAGCGGGAGAATTTCAGTGATGGAATTTTAACAATCCAACGCTTCGATCATTAGTCGCTTTTAATTAAAGAAAATTCTTAAAGTTGACTATCCCCGATGCAGAGCCAAGGGGTATTTCGCTAACTTAATTTCAGCAAGCTGAAAATCGAATTTTCAATATTTACCCCTCTGTTCTATCGGACATCTCCCCTAAATCAGGGGAGAAAGTTCGGACACTCCGGTGCAGAGCATCGAGGAATTATTAGATTAAATCCTAAGAAACATAGAGGTGCATTATTTTTCGTCTAAAACATATCAGAATAAATATAATGAAAATTAGAATGCTGGGATCAAACAAGTTAAGTTATTATAAGATAAAACGATTGCTGTAATAACTTTTTTTTTGTACTGACATTCTAATTCTCATTTTCTCCGATAACTCTTCTTAAATAAATGTTAAAAATTGCTCCCTCAGGCTGGTTGTCTTCTACAGAAACTGTACCGCCTAACTGCTCGATGGTCTTCCTTACAATATGTAATCCAATGCCTGTATTACCGGTTTTTCCAAAGAAGAATCCTTCATCAAATATTTTATTTTTGATCTTATCTGGAATTCCAATGCCATTATCTGCGAATTTTATTCTGCACATATCATCTTCTTCTGAAATCTCAATGTCAATTCTGGTAGAATTCCCATGTTTTACAGAATTAGAAACAAGATTAGAAAATACGGAATTTAGGGCATCATCGGCATATACTCGACCTTCTCCTGTCAGGCTGAATTTGATATGCGGAAATCCGGTGATGAAATTATTTAAAAATTTACTGATTTCAATTTCCTTCAGGCCAGTATTAGTATCGATAAAGTTTTCATATTTTTTATAATTTTTAATTGTCTTCATACTTTTTATAACCCTTTTATCAATCTCATCCAGCATATCTGCATTGGAATTTCTCCTAAATATATTAATCGCACTTTTGATAACTGAAAAATCATTGGAAAGATCATGCCGGATAATTTTATTCAGAATTTTCAGTCGTTCTCTACTGATTTTTAGTTCTTCTTCTGCCTGCTTGCGTTCTGTTATATCTGAATGTGTACCAATAAATCGTAATGGTTTATTGTTTTTGTCGCGTTCAACAATTAAACCGCGCCCCATTACCCAGAACCAATCTCCATTTTTCTTTTTAAAACGAAACTCTACACGGAAACGATCTATTTTTCCCTCAAGATGTTGTTGAGCCTGAAACATAACATTTTCAACATCATCGGGATGAATTCGTTTTTGAAATTCCTCAAGTTCGTGTGGAAATTCATCAACAGCATATCCAGCCATTTCATAATATCGTGGATCGAAATAAACTTTATTGGTAATTAAATTCCAATCCCACATTCCATCATTCGCAGCCAGCAATGTTTTGGATAAACGATCTTCACTTGCTTTCAGTTCTTCTTCTATTTTTTTGCTTTCTGTAATATCTATAAGTGAAACGATTCTATTTTTACCAACCAATCCAACATTCAATAGGCAAACAATTTTGTTTCCATTCTTGTTTATTATTCTACATTCATATTGTGTTGGAGGGTTTCCAGTTTTTGTAGTTCGTTGATGATTGTATTTTAGCAATCTCTCCAAATCTTCTTTTACAATAAAATCTGACCAATACATTTTGCCTTCAATTTCCTGTTTGGAATAACCGCACATCTCGGCAAATTTTGCATTACATTTTGTTATTATCTTATCTTCTCGAAAAATCCCTGTGGCTGTTCCTTTATTCTCGAAAATTGCTCGAAGGTTTGCTTCGCTTTCTTTTAGTTTTTCTTCTGCTTTTTTGCTTTCTGTAATATCTAAAGAATATTCGATTAATTTAGTTACATTCCCCTCTTCATCAAATATGGGATAACTGTGAACCTCAAAAATTCTTTTTTTGCCCTTTTCATCTATGTGAATATGCTCAACAACAACTGGTTTTTTGGTTTCCCTTACAATCTGTAATGGGCATGGATGATCTTTTCCGCTGCAAGGTTCATCATTATAATGTGTGGCTTTGTAACAAGTTGTTTTCTTTGATGTTAATTTTATTGATGAAGCAGAGTTTGCCATAGCAATTGTATAATCTTTCACGTTGATAATATGCAGAGGAGAGCTTATAGATTCCATCACACTTTTCAAGAATTCATGTTGTTGCCGAATTTTGTTTTCCGCCTTCTTGCGCTCGGTGATATCATGAGAATCTACAATTACGCCTGAAATTTTATTATCTTCATTATAGTATGGATAATAAGAGACTTCCATATATCTTCTTCCGGTGCCGGCAAAATCAAACCAATCCCCATATTTCACAGTTTTACCGGAAATGCAGGCATCAATCTTTTCTTTGATAGTGCTTTTGAATACTTCATTGCCCATAAGTTCAGCAATTGTATGTCCAACTATTTCTTCTCGTTTCTTTTTATGAGCTTTTAAGTATGAATTATTTACTTCCAGATAAACATAATTCGTATCTATAAATGCCATGTGTCCTGAAGTTGATTCTACTATTTTTTTGAATTGTGACAAGGCTTCATCCGCTTTTTTGCGTTCTGTTATGTCATGGTCAACACCACGATAGCCGATTAACTTCCCATCTGAATCAAAACGTGGAGATGCAGAACTTTCTGTTGTAATTATTGTTCCATTTTTATGTTGGAATCTGCCTACTGCATTTTTCCATCCTGTTCCTTCTGCCAATGTTTGTTTTAATATTTTTACAGAATTATTTTTTTTATCACTATCAGTCCAAAATTCTGTGACAGATTTCCCTATAACTTCATCAACTTTATATCCTAAAATGGTTTCAACTTCAGAGTTAGAATAAGTGTGATTCCCTTCTAAATCCATTTCCCAAACCCAATCATTTAGAGAAGAAACAAAAGAAGAATAATATTCTTTTTCCTTTTATAACTCTTCTTCAACATTCTTGCGTTCGGTGATGTCTGTGCTAATAATTAAAGCACCCGTAACTTCGTTTTCTGCATTACAAATTGGTTGGGCAGATCGCAGGACATTAATTTTGTGCCCATTTTTATGCACAAAACTAGCCTCTAAAGAAAGTGACTCTCCATTTAACAGTTTTGGGAAATTCTGCTTAAAAGTTTTCACAGTATCTTCATCTATAAATTTTGTTATGTGTTTGCCCACAATCTCATCAATTTCATATCCGAGCATTTTTGCAGTATTTTTACTGCAATCAATTATCTTGCCTTTTGTATCTACTGCTTCACCACCGTATGGCAACAAATCAAATAATAGTTTATAATGCTCTTCGCTTTCTTTTAAGGCTTGTTCTGCTACTTTTTGTTTGCTTATATCAAACGACACTCCGGCAATATACCCATTAGGCAAATTAAATTTAGATGTAAGCCAATTGTATTTTTTACCATTTATCTCAATTTTATCTTCTACAAGAATGGGTTTGCTATTCTTTTTAACTTTATTGTCATAGTCAAAATATCTCAACCCTTTTTCTTTTCCCCAAATTTCTTCATCACTTTTTCCAATAAGCTTAGTAATATCGAATCCATAAATAGTTTCAAAGTACCGATTTAAGAAAATGTACTTTCCTTTATCGTTTTTAATAAATACACAACCAGGTAAGTTATTCATAAATAGCTTTAGCTTTTCTTCACTTTCTTTTTGGGATTGTTCAGCTTTTTTACGCTCGGTGATATCAATAACAGAAAATATTACTTTTTTATAATTTCCAATAGTTTTGAATTGAACAATAGCTGTGATCAAATTCCCTTCCGAATCTAATAATTCTGTCTCTTCCTTAAAAGTGAATTCATCATTTGCAATAGAGATTAATTCGTTTTTATTAGTTTCGAGGGTTCTTTCGATAAATAAATTTGAGATATTATTAATAAGATCATCAGAGGTTTTGTACTTTAATAAATCAAGGATAGCCTGATTTACTTGTATTACTTTAATTGCTGAGATGCATTTGTTAAAGAATTTTGGATTTTCATCAAAATATTCTTTATTAATGGTTATTCCTTTTGCTTTTTCTTGTTCCAAAAGTTCTTTAGATTCTGACCAATCTTCTTCTGCAAGAGGTAGTGGGTTATTATCAAATATGTTTCTATAGCTTTCTTCGTTTGCTTTTAGGGTTTTTTCTATTGCTTTGCGTTCTGTGATGTCACGTAAAACCATCTGTATTGCGTAAACTTTACCGGATTTAATTAGTGGAACATAAGTATGTTCAACAGGAAAAGGATCTCTGTTTTTGGGTTTAAAAAGGAACTCAAAATTCCCAGATTTTTTTGAGATCACTACTTCTGCAAGTAATTTAAGCGCTCTGGATAAATCTGTTTTTTTAGAAAAATATTTCGAAATATGATTTCCAATCTCTTCATCGGGGATATATCCGCCAAATTTTGTCACTGAAGGACTTACATATAGAAGTTTACCGGTTGTTGATATTCTAACCACAACATCTTGCATTGTTTCAGCAAGAAGACGATATTTTTCTTCGCTTTCTTTTAATGTTTCATTTGTTTTTCTTTCATTTTCTAATTGATGTTTTTGTTTTTCGGAAAATTCTAATAATAATTTTATCTGTTCTTTTTCATCTGCTGTTTTCAGTTTTGCCAGTAATTCTTTAATTTGTTTCATAGTTTCTCCAAATCAATTCTCCATCGAACTCCGCCATCGGACTTGATGTAATAGTCGGCAGACGATGAGTTAAGAACGATATTCACCAATCCTAAAGCCTGCACTGAGCAAGGCCGAAGTGTCAAGTTTCGCTCCACTCCCCAAAGATCGTTTGCTTCGAAAGCTGACTTTCACAACTCAAGTTTTGTTAAAAACGACACACCCCTCACTTAATATGTGTTCAAAATATTTTCACATAGATAGAT
>Ga0164310_10000764_pt1 | contig 17636 bp, 11 predicted proteins | sample GuaBasSedimGuay1_FD_121795 | JGI IMG/M metagenome (GOLD analysis project Ga0164310, IMG submission 121795) | Subseafloor sediment microbial communities from Guaymas Basin, Gulf of California, Mexico - Guay1, Core 4569-9, 0-3 cm | ecosystem: Environmental > Aquatic > Marine > Hydrothermal vents... | reverse complement strand
TATTGGAAGCACCTTTTATTCCGCGTAAAAGCAAGTTAACTATGCAGGAGAAATTTAAACAAGCTCTAACGGGTGATGGAATGATGACTTATGAACTGGAATTTACCTCTAAAAATGGTGATATCTTGTATGGGGATGTACTAACTGCACCACTGAAAGGTTTGAATAAAAAAACAGTTGGAAACTTAATAGTAATTCCAGATATTACAGAACGAAAAAAAGCAGCTGAGCAAAAAGCAAAACTATTTAGTAAAATCAATAGCATAAATAAAGAATTGAAGGAATTTGCTTATGTTGTTTCGCACGACTTAAAGGCTCCTCTTAGAGCAATCAATTCTTTAGCAACCTGGCTGGTTATGGACTACGAGGATAAATTTGACGAAGATGGTAAACAACAACTACATCTATTGCAGGCACGTGTAACCAGAATGGATAGCTTAATTGATGGAATTCTGCAGTATTCCAGGGTTGGGCGCGTGGAAGAAGATAAGGTCGAGATTGATTTACAAAAACAAGTTCCAGAGATTATCGATTATCTGGCACCACCAGAAAATATTAAAGTTGAAATAGATAACGAGTTACCTACAATAGTATCGGAGAAAACTCGAATCACTCAAGTCTTCCAAAACCTAATGAGCAACGCAATAAAATATATGGATAAACCAGAAGGAACTATTAATATTGGTTGTACAAAAGAAGACGAGTTCTATAAATTCTATGTAAAAGATAATGGGCCTGGTATTGATGAAAAATATTTTGAAAGAATTTTTAAAATATTCCAGACACTACATGCAAAAGATCAGTATGAAAGCACAGGAGTTGGTCTAACGCTAATTAAAAGAATAGTAGAGATGTATGGCGGAAAAGTGTGGGTGGAATCGGAAGTTGGTAATGGGAGCACATTCTATTTTACATTTCCTGTTCATCCTAAATCTGAAGATGAATAATATTTTGGAGTAAAAAATGAAAAGTAATAAACCAATACTCGTTGTTGATGACGATCAGATAGATGCAATGACAGTTAAGAGAGCTTTAAAAGATAATGATATCCTCAATGATGTTATACTTGCTGAAAATGGTGAAGATGCTCTTGAATATCTAAGAAGTGAAAATATGCGTCGGCCATGTATTATTCTATTAGATTTGAACATGCCGAAAATGAATGGATTGGAATTCTTGAGTATAATCAAATCAGATGAAAAAATCCGTAGTATTCCAGTTATTGTGTTAACCACCTCCAGATCTGAACAAGACAAGATGCAATCTTTTAAACTTGGTATTGCAGGTTATATGATCAAAGCGGTTAACTACCACGAATTTGTAGATATTATTCGTACAATAAAGGACTATTGGGATGTAAGTGAGCTTCCTGAGTAGTTTTTTGAGGTGTAATTTATGAATAAAAAATATATAATAATAATTTTATTACTTATCCTATGTATTGGCTGGATACATGCGCAATCTGAAGATGACGAATTCAATAAATTAAGAAGCGCTATGGATACTCATGACCAGAAAACAGAAGGGGAACAGCAGCAATCAAAGACACTGCAATCGAATAGGCTGCCTCAGGATCCTATGAATTTCGTAAAGAAAATAATTGCTGATCTACAAGAAAACAAAAGCCTGGTTAATCTTATAAGCATAGTTGCAGCTCTTGTAGTAATTATAATTCTTCTAATCGTTCAGTTTTCTCTACGAAAGCAGATGAAAAACATTCAGGAAGTGCATGAAAAGAAATATCGGTTAAGAACAAGCAATCTAATTAAATCGGTAGAACAACAGAATAAAGAACTTGTTAGGCTGCGGAAAATTGAAAGCTCTTATGCTATTTTAAAAAACGCTAATGATACCTTAAAACGAAAAACAGCCAAATCTGTTCTTTTGCAGCAGGCTATAAAATTTATAAATCATGGTGTAGTTTTAACTGATTTGAATGGTCGAATAATTTATACGAACAGAGCATTTGAACGTATGCATGACTACACTGCGGAAGAGCTGGTTGGCCAGAATTTGGATCTGTTGATCCCCGAAATGATAGGTCGAATTCCAACCTTGGAAAACAGCAGCGAATGGCTGAATAAAACAATTGAAAGTTCAAGTAAGAAAAAAGATGGATCTTTTATAAAGATCTTAACCGGTTCTAGTTTTATCTTAGATGACGATGACAAACCACAAGCTGTTGTAACCAGCATGGAAGATATAACCCGTAGCTCTGAGACGGAATCTATTCTTAAAGAAAGCGAAGAAAATTTCCGTCGAATATTTGAAAATATTCAGGATATCTATTACGAAGTAGATATTGATGGATATATTTATGAGATCAGTCCTTCCATTAATACTATTTCAAATGCCAGCAGAGAAGAATTGATCGGGAAAAGAATGGATGTTTTATACGCCGATGAGAACCAGCGATTAATATTTATCGATGCACTGAAAAAAGAAAGTAATTTGAATGACTACGAAATAAATCTGAGAGGGAAAGATGGAGAAAAGATCCCTTGTACGATAACTGCAAAAGTGGTTATGGACGATCATGGATTACCATCCAGAATAGTTGGTTCGATCAGAAATATTAAAGAACGTAAAGCAGCTCAACTAGGTTTGATGCAGACCTTGAAAGAACTGCAGGTTGCCAATAAAGACCTAACAGATTTTGCGTATATTACTTCTCATGATCTCAAATCACCCTTACGGGCAATCAATACTCTGGCTAATTGGGTAATGATGGATAATGCCGATAGATTGAGTGATGAAGGCAAAGAGCAGATGAACCTTCTTATTGGTAGAACCGAAAGAATGCATCATCTCATTGAGGCAATCTTTGAATATACAAATGTGATAAATATCGAAGCGGAAAAGGTCGAAATTGATATGGATCAATTATTACAGAAAGTTGTTAAAAAGCTGGAAGTTCCAGACAATATTGCTCTGGAAATACCTGAAGGTTTACCTCATGTAGTTTTCGAAAATACCAGAATGGAACAGATCTTTGAGAATTTGATCGAAAATTCAATTCGATTTATGGATAAAGATAAAGGCCATATTTCTGTAGAAATAGATGATGCTGATGATAAATGGGAATTCTCGGTTAAAGACAATGGACCTGGAATTGAAAAAAAATATCACGATAAAGTCTTTGAAATATTTCAGACATTGAACACTCGTGATACAGTTGAAAGTGCAGGAATTGGACTGGCTATTGTTAAAAAAATTATTACGAAATATGGCGGTGAAATAAAGATAGAGTCAACTCCCGGATCAGGAACGACAATATTATTCAAAATCCCCAAAATAAAAGCTGACAATATAATTGAAAATGATGAAGACAAGACTGAAACTATAGATAATGAGAGAATATTTGAAGTATAAAAACTAATGAATACTGATTATTGATCTGAGGTTTAATGGATTCAAAACTAATTGATGTTTTACTAATTGAGGATGATGTTGTTGATCAAATGGCATTTAAACGTTTAGTTAAAACGATGGAATTGCCTTATAACTATACTATCGCTGATTCTGTAGCTTCTGCCAGAAAGGTACTTTCAACTAATAAATACGATGTAATTTTGGCTGATTATAATCTTGGAGATGGTACTGCTTTTGACCTATTCGATCTGGTGCTTGATACTCCACTTATATTTGTTACTGGCGGAGGTGATGAACAAATTGCAGTACGAGCCTTGAAAGAAGGTGCTAAGGATTATTTGATCAAAGATAGTGAACGGTCTTATCTGCACCTCTTACATATTACTGTTCAGCAAGTTGTAAAGCATCAAAGAATGGAAGAAGCACAAAAAAAGGCAGAAAATAAAATTAAGATGCTTTTCACTGCTGTGGAACAAAGCTCCGCTTCTGTTGTTATTACCGATACCAACGGTAATATAGAATATGTGAATCCGAAATTCGTTGAAGTTACTGGATACGAATCAGCAGAGATTCTTGGTCAAAATCCTCGATTTTTAAAAACAAATTATCACGATCAGGATTATTATAAAAACCTCTGGGATACGGTGAAAGCAGGTAAAACCTGGACGGGTGAATTTCTTAACAAAAAGAAATCTGGTATCTACTTCTGGGAAATGGCATCTATTGCTCCAGTATTAGATGTTGACGGTAATATGACCCATTTCATTGCAATCAAGGAAGATGTAACAGAGCAAAAAAAAATATCAGGAGCTCTGGAGTTCAAAGTAAAAATTGAAGAATTGATCAATTCCATTTCTACAAGATTTATTAATATTACAACAGACGACCTCGATGCTGAGGTCAATAATAGTCTCAATCTTCTCGGGAAGTTTATAGATGTTGATAGAGCCTACATCTTAACTTTTGACACCAAACATTTGAATTTGAAAAGAACACATTACTGGCATGATAAAGATATTGATCCAAATCTTTTGAAAATGAAAAATCTGGATATTCAAGAAATTCCCTGGATTATAGAACAGTTAATGACGATGGAATTGATAATGATACCCAGTCTTGATAGATTACATAAAGAAGCCCAAAAAGAGCGAAAAGTATTTGAGGAAAATTCAATTAAATCACTTCTCTTACTGCCCATGGTTTATGAACAGAATTTAATGGGAGTTATCGTACTGGATACGGTAAATGATGAAAAATATTGGGAAAGTGACACGATTAAATTGTTACAGATCGTTGGAGAGATCATCGTAAATGCACTGCAAAGAAAAATAGCAGCTGAAAAAATTGAAAATCTGTATAGTTCTCTAAAGCAGGAAATCGAACTTGCTTCTTCTGTTCAAACTTATCTTATTCCACAGTGGTTAAGACATGAGGGTAACATCATGTTTTCTTCTATATACACACCATCAATCGATATTGGTGGAGACTTGTTTGATATCTTAAAGATTTCGGAAACGAAATTTGTGTTATATGTGGGAGATATTTCGGGTCATGGAGTGAAAGCAGCACTTATGATGACTGCGGTCAAATCCATCATTGGAATGCTGATAGAGGGAGAAAAAGGTGATCTTAGTCCTCATAAGATAATTCATAGATTGAATAATATATTGTGTGGAAAGCTTTTCCACGATGATTACATGACCATTTTGATGTGTGTAGTTGACCTGGAAAAAAATGAGATTAAAATGTTAAATGCAGGCCATCCTTCTCTCATGGAATATAATCTGCAAACAAAAAAGGTTAAGGTCCTGGGTAAAAATGGATCAATTCCAGTTGGTTGGATGAAAAATCACATCTATACAAAAAATGATGAAGATCTTGTTTCCTTTGATGAGGATAAGATATATATAGTATATACAGATGGAATCTTTGAATGTGAAAATAGTGATGGCAATCAACTGGGAATGGATGGATTTCAGAGTTTTATGGAAAAGCAAACTAACGTGCAGAATTGTTTAACCTTACCGTATAAATTCAAACAAAATTTAATCGATAATAATTATGATATCAGTTCGGATGATTTCACAATGCTGTCTTTTCAAAAATCATCCCTAAAAGGTAAAAGTAAGTTCAAAAAGGTTTTTGTCTTAAATTCTCTATTAAAAAATACTGGTCCTATCGGTCATGAGTGTTTTGAAATTATATTTGAACATTTTAATAATACGCAGTTAGCTACCAAAGTCGAATTAGTTTTTAATGAATACATGAACAATATAATAGAACATGGACTTCAACTGAGAAAAGATACTGTTATAGCGGTTCAGCTTGAGATAACGGATATAATAACAATGACATTCTGGGATAGAGGATTTGACTGGGAAATTCCTGCAAAAAGTGAAGAAGATATAGCTTCATTAAATAAGTTTAGAGGTATGGGTATTCAAATCATACTTTCGCTGGTAACGAAATTAACGAAAAACAGATTTGATGAAGTTAACGAGGCAATAATTGAATTTGATCCCGAAAAATTTAAGGATGAAATATGAGAAAAACTCGCTCAATTCATGTGATTCGAAAATTTGTATTTGATGAATGGGGTAAAACGGAATCTGTCGTATGGAACTTAGCTAAAAATCTTAGCGAAAAAGGAATTGATGCAAAAATAGCTGCAACAAATGCACTCTCTTCAAAATCGTTTTCAGTTGTAGATGGTGTGCCAATTAATCGTTTCAACTATTTCTATCCATATTTGAATCTTAAACCAGATTCTATACAAGCTTTAGATAGAAAAGGCGGTAATCCATATTCCTACCCATTATACAAATATTTGCTAAATACCCGGCAGGTCGATATTCTCCATTGTCATACAATGGAACGTATCGCAAATGCTGTTCGGCTTGTAGCAAAAAAGAAGAAGATCCCTTATGTTATATCATTTCATGGAGGAATGTTTGAAGCTCCAAAATCTGAACTTAATGAGATGATGAAGCCTTTGCAGGGATCTTTCAATTATGGGAAAATTATTGATGCGATACTGAAAAACAATCATTATCTAACTGATGTTGATGGTATTGTTTGCGCCGGTTATAATGAATATATGGTTACTAAGGTTAAATTTCCTGACAAGGTTGTAGAATACATTCCCAATGGTGTAGATGTAGAGAGATATAAAATTGCAGGAAAGAATGATTTCCGCGAGAAATATCAAATTCATCCTGATTCAGAACTTATATTATGTGTCGGAAGAATTGATCATCATAAGAACCAGATAAAATTAATCGAACTCTTGGATGTATTAAAACAACGACGTGAAAATGTGCATGTTTTGTTAATAGGACCAATTTCTTCAGAATCTTATAAGCGCAAGCTGGATAAGCGAATAATAGAACTGCAATTGGAAAAAGATGTTACATTTATACATGAATTGAAAGCAACAGATCAGGAACTAATAAAAGCGTATGACGCAGCAGATTTTTTCATCCTGCCATCCACACATGAACCTTTTGGCAGCATTACATTAGAAGCTTGGGCCAGCAGGCTGCCGGTTATTGTTCACAAAGTTGGTGGGTTACGTCATCTGATCAAAGATAATGAGACTGGTCTTTTCTTCTCAGATAATTCATTGGATGATCTGGTAGATAAATTCTATAAAATGCGAGATAGTGTGGGCGCTAGAGTAAGAATTATTCAAAACTCATATCTGGAAGTCAGTCAGAAATATTCCTGGTCTGCAGTTACCGATCAACTGGTAGAATTTTACCAGAAAGTAATTACTCATTATAATACTAAATAGAAAGATAATAGTTATAGTTATTCATTAATCATAGAAATTATGATAAAAGTAATTAATCAAATTTTTCGTTGGAGGAGTTATGAAAATAGCATATGAACAAAAAGGTAAGATTGGGATCATTAATATTTCAGGACGACTGGATGCTTCCAATTCATCAGAATTGAAAGAATCTTTCCTTTCTTATCTGGGAGATACAGTAAATTTTGTATTAAATTGTTCTGAACTGGAATTTATAGATAGTACCGGTTTAGGTGCAATAATAAGCATTTTGAAAAGATCAACAGAGAAAAATGGAGACATAGTAATTGCCAATCTTCAACAGAAACCTGCAATGTTATTCGAGATCACTAGAGCTTACAAAATATTTGAAGTATTTGATGATTTGGATAAAGCAGTTGAAGCCCTAAAAAAAAATTGAGTAAAATCTCTTCAACTGGTTAACTCTTTAAATTATGAGCGTATATAAACTTCAAAATGTAATTCAAAACTATGCTTGGGGATCAGAAGACTTCATTTCAAACCTTTTAGGATTACCAATAGATAAAGAACTGCCAAAAGCAGAATTATGGATGGGAGCTCACCCTAAAGCACCATCACAAATTATATCAGAGAGCTGTTCTCTAATCGATTTTATTAAAAGGAATCCTAAGGAAATATTAGGTGCTATTAATTGCCAGAATTTCAATCAGAAGCTTCCTTTTCTTCTCAAAGTTCTCTCTGCATACAAACCACTCTCGATTCAAGCACATCCCAATTTGGAGCAAGCAAAAAAGGGCTTTTTAAAAGAAAATAAAATGGGGATTGCACTGTCTGCACCTAACCGAAATTATAAAGATGATAATCATAAACCTGAATTGATCTGTGCCCTTACACCATTTACGGCTATGTGTGGTTTTCGCTTTCCGAGTAAGATAAAAAAAATGTTAAATGAATTTAACTTGCATTCAGTACTTCCGGCCTATAATGATATTGATAAAGAAGAAGCACATTTTAAACAGTTTTTTTATGAATTAATGAATGCCGATAAGGATATTACAAAAAAAAGGGTTAATATTTTACTCGAGAACATAGAAAAAGTTCCTACAAATTCGCAAAATAAATTGATCATACAATGGATCCAAAAACTGAACAAATATTATCCGGGAGATGTGGGAGTTTTCTCACCAATTCTGTTAAACTTGATCGAATTGTTACCGGGACAGGCGATCTATTTAGATGCTGGTGTGCTTCATGCTTATTTGCTGGGTAGTGGAATTGAGATCATGGCAAATTCGGATAATGTGCTGCGGGGAGGTCTAACTCCCAAGCATATTGATGTACCTGAACTTCTGCAAATACTCACTTTTCAAGGTGGAAAAATAGATATAATCGATCCTGTAATTAATACGAAGAAAGAAAAAATATACAAAACTCCAGCTGATGAATTCGAGCTTGTTTTCATTGAACTGGCTGAAGAACAGCATTATCGGGCAGTATCAACCGGACCAGAAATTTTGCTTTGCACAGCTGGAAAATGCCAAGTATCTTTTGATTCATCAACTATGGAAATTTCAAAAGGGGAATCGATTTTTATCTCTGCAAAATGCACTGAGTATTCTTTGATGGGACATGCCAATTTATACAAAGCTAAGCTGCCGGAGAACTGCAATTAATGAACTTAATAAGATATATAAAGTTCAGGTGGGTTTATGTTTCATTTTAAACTCGCTATGCGGTACCTGAAAGGCCGGCATAAAATATTTTTTACATTTTCAAATATGCTTGCGATGATGGGTATTATAATTGGTGTTTTTTCTCTACTGACTGTTTCATCTGTAATGAACGGTTTTGATAGCGATATGCGCCGAAGAGTGATTGGTTCAAAAGCAGAGATCAAGATACATCATGCCGATTATTCTCCGATTTCAGATTATGAAAATGTAGTCGAAAAGATTTCAAAACAAAAAGATGTTCTGGCGGTTGCTCCTGTTTGTGAAACTGAGCTGATGATCCAGAAAGATCAGAACTTTTCGGCTTCGGTATGCTTTGGGATCGATTTTAATAGACATGGAAAGATTACTGACCTGTTAGATAAGATCGTTGTAGGAGTTCCCGAAAAAGAAGATCTGGAAAATGATGGAATCATCATTGGACTCGATCTATCGTTAACCATCAACGCAACTGTTGGTGAGTATGTTCAGCTAACTTCGCCAATAGGGACAGAACCTTCCCCCTTTGGATTGTTACCTCGCAGCAAGAAAGTGAAAGTTGTTGGCATTTTTGCTTCCGGCATGCCGGAATATGATCAAATCTACACTTATATCTCGCTAGCTAATGCCCAATATCTCATGAATTATAATGCTACTGTAACCCAGATTGAAGTAAAAACAAAACATGAAAAAAATACCAACAAAATTTCTCGAAATCTTCAATCTGTTTTAGGAGAAAATTTTGTTTCAGAAGACTGGAGTGAATTTGATGCGAATCTCTTTAATGCCATGAAAATGGAAAAGATCATCATGTTCCTTGTTTTGGCATTAATGATAATAATCGCTTCCTTTAATATGACAGGTAATTTCATAAAATTAGTTGCGGAGAAAAGAATCGAAATCGGTGTTTTAAAAGCGATGGGAGCTTCTGAAAAAGATGTAATTAAAATTTTCGTTAATGCAGGTGTTATCATTGGTATGCTTGGAACATTTATCGGCATTCTAATATCTGTGATTTTACTCTTTGCTCAACAAAAATGGCACTTTATAATAATTCCTGTGCCGGGATTTCCCTTACAATGGTTGCCGGTAGAAATTCGCATACGCGATTTTATTGCTGTGCCGGTCTTGGCTTTAGTGATTAGTTTCATAACTACACTTCATCCGGCCAAAAGAACTGTGAAAATCAACCCAATTAAAATCATACACGATGAATAAGAGAATATCTAATAATGGAATTGAAAACTATTAATATATATTTGAATACGGAAAATAGCTATCTTCCCAAAGTGAAGTATGTATTTAATACAATATGCAACATAATGGGAGTTAAAGCTAAATTTTTTTCTGGGCTTACTTCCGAAGTGATCCACATTTATTATGGAATACGGACGGAAGATGATTATCCGATATTTATCTATCATAATCCTGAAGCGGTAGATTTTTTCTCACGCAAAGAGTTATATCCACCACAGAAGATTAATCTGATAAAATATCAGGATGAATTCATGCCGGTGCTGTTTTCACAAAAGGGTGAGTTGTTTAAATATACAACAACTTCCATTCGCATCAGAAAAGATTTGATCTCATCTGCCTTCTATTTTTTGTCTTGTTGGCAGGAATATGCTTCTCCGGATGAAGTTACTCCCAGCAGTCATTACGATTATTTCGAATCGTTTCAATATAGATTCGGTTTTACAGATGTTCCAGCCGTAGATAGGTATTGTGAGCTTCTGGCAAATGTTATCCGGAGAACTTTCCCGGAATTTTCTATTAGTGATATTTGGCCAAAAGGAAAGAAATTTGCACTTTCGCTTTCTCATAATGTAGAATTCTGGAATCTGCAGCCGTCTTCAGATGTAGATTCCCCTAAAGCAAGTCCATATAAAAAGATGTTCTATTTTATGAATAGAAATTTCTATGATGATCCAAGCAAAATGATTAAAACGATAATGCGTCGTGAAAATTCTCTTAATGCTTCGTCATCGTATTTTGTACTTACCAAATCAGATTTTCCTGATGAAAGAAGAAATTATTTCGATAATGAACACTATTTTAACCAGATCGTAAATGTCTTGAAAGATAGTAGCGTAAATCTGCACGGAAGCAAAGAAGCTGCCTACCAATATCATTTTTTACCTCAGGAGCTGGATAAGCTAAAAGGATTTTCTGCAAATGGTTTCCGAGTACGTTATTTAAACTTTCGCTATCAAAATCTATTCAAGGTTCTAGAACATGCAAACATAAAATATGATTCCAGCATCGGCTTTGATGAACGTATTGGTTATCGAGCCGGGATTTCTTATCCGTTTCAGCCTTATAATATGGAAGAAAACCGCCCCTTCAATGTTTTAGAAATTCCTCTCATCGTTATGGATATGGCTTTATTCAGCCAGACAGGTGCAAATATCAAACAAGCGGGTAGAAGGATCAATCAATTGATCGGAATTGCAAAACGGCACAAATCTCATCTTTCGATTTGCTGGCATACACATATGTTTAATCCTGCCGAACATCCTTATTGGGCCAAATTATATTGGAAATCTCTTCAAACCGCCAAGTTAAATAAAGCCTGGCTTTGCTCTTTGGACAAGCTGTATAATTATTGGAAAAACAGATGATAACCCTTACTGTAAAATAAATATTTCAGACTTGCATTTCCAAGTCCATTTCACCAGTAATTTTTTCTGATTTTTTTTTATTTCAACGTAAACTACCATCAATAAAGCAACCGCATATTTTCGACTAAAACGGTTAAAAATTCCTGCTTGACACCCTATCTAACCTCTTAAAAATCAATCGATAATAAACATGAGTTCGCAGTCTGAAATAACAATTTCAGCTTCGTAACTATATGGGGGATGAGATGTTATCAATTCAAATATTCACATCTACCTCAAAATTTAAATTTTACTTTAAGAGGTATTAATGAAGTTAACTAATAATGCACTAACTGTATTGAAAAAGCGGTATTTCAAAAAAGATATGAAAGGAAATCCAATTGAAGATTGGAGTAAAATGATCGAGCGTGTAGCTGCTGATATTTCTGGTGGTAATGCTCAAAAGAAAAAACGCTATCTTCAGCTTCTGGATTCAGGATATTTTCTGCCGAATTCTCCTACTTTGATGAATGCCGGCAATGATCTTCAACAACTTTCTGCCTGCTTTGTTCTTCCTTTGGAAGACAGTATGGAGAGTATTTTTGAATCTGTAAAAAACGCAGCTCTTATCCACAAAAGTGGTGGAGGAACGGGCTTTAGTTTCAGTAGATTAAGACAGGCAAATGCCAGAGTGCGCAGTACAAATGGTGTGTCTAGTGGACCGATTTCATTCCTTAAAGTTTTCAACGCTGCCACAGATGCAGTGAAGCAGGGTGGAACCCGACGCGGTGCTAATATGGCAATTCTTAATGTCGATCATCCTGAGATTTTAGAATTTATTACCTGCAAAGAAAATACAAGTGATCTTACAAATTTCAATATTAGTATTGGTATTACAGATGCTTTTATGGAAGCTGTTAATGATGATGCTGAATATGAACTTATTGCTCCTCATAACGGAGAGGTCATTAAAAAATTAAGAGCAAAAGATGTATTCGAATTAATTGTAAAAATGGCTCATCAAAATGGAGAACCAGGTATTGTATTCATCGATAGGATAAACAAACATAATCCTACTCCTCAGCTTGGCAGAATTGAATCTACTAATCCGTGTGGGGAACAGCCACTGCTCCCTAATGAAGCTTGTAATCTGGGTTCGATCAATCTGGCTGCGATGGTGAAAAAAGGTGAATTTCAATGGGAAATATTAAAGAAATCTGTCCGCGACAGTGTAGAATTTCTAGATGATGTAATTAATCGTTCTCAATTTCCACTACCGTCAATCGACGAAATGGTAAAATCCAACCGCAAGATAGGTCTTGGTTTAATGGGCTGGGCAGATTTACTGTTTTTATTAAAGATTCCCTATAACAGTAACGAGGCTATTAAACTGGCAGAAGACATTATGGAATTCATTGATTATCATACAAAAGTAAGATCAATGGAAATTGCTAAAGAAGCTGGATCATTTGCAAACTTTAAAGGCAGTATTTACGAAGAGGGAACATTACACAGAGAAGCCAATAAACTGGATTGGAATAGCTTGATATTGGAAATTAAAAAAAACGGTTTACGTAATGCCACTACTACAACTATCGCTCCTACTGGTACAATTAGTATGATCTGTAATACTTCAGGAGGAATAGAACCTCAATTTTCTTTGGTTTATGTAAAGAATGTGATGGATGGAGAAAAGCTTTTGTATGTAAATCCTCATTTTGAAGCAGCTATGAAGAAGGCAGGACTTTTTTCAAAACAACTTATGGAGAAAGTGTCTGAAACTGGCAGTTTAGCACATATCGAAGATATACCTGATGATATCAGAAAAGTTTTTGTTACTTCTCACGATATTTCACCGGAATGGCATATTAAAATGCAGGCTGCTTTTCAAAAATATACAGATAATGCCGTTTCTAAAACAATTAATTTTAATAAAGAAGCTACAAAAGAAGATATACATATAGCCTATGGAATGGCTTATGAACTTGGTTGTAAAGGCGTAACTGTTTATCGAGATGGTTCTAGAGAAAATCAGGTTTTAAATATTGGCTCTGAAGTAAAAGAACAACCTACCAACGGTCACAGGATTGCTCCACGAGAACGACCAGACATAACCACAGGAATTACACAGAAGATCGAAACGGGTTGCGGTCACCTTTATGTAACTATAAATTCGGATGAGAAAGGAGCTTGTGAACTCTTCACACAAATGGGAAAAGTAGGCGGATGTGCTTCCGCTCAGCTGGAAGCAATAGCTCGTCTTACCTCACTGTGTTTGCGATCAAATGTAAAAGTAAGTTCGATCGTAAAACAACTGCAGGGTATCAGATGTCCTTCTCCTATGTGGAACAATGGTCAAATGGTAACATCTTGTGCTGACGGTGTTTCTAAATCTCTTGAAAGATTCTTAAAGCTAGATAATGATGCAATCGCAGATATTAAAGAATTAAATCAGAAAACTGTAAAAGCAGCAAGCGTTGCTTCCCGAGGACTTATGGCTACCTGTCCGGACTGCGGAAGTTCTGTGGAACATTCCGAGGGTTGTTTAAAATGCAATTCTTGTGGCTGGTCGAAGTGCTGATCAAACTATAATTCAAGTAGAGAATTATTAGTAATTTATACGATATTAAAGGGCAGTGATACGTTTTACCGCCCTTTATTTTTATCTTACTATAAATGTGGTTCAACAGAAAATCAGACTACCCGAGTATAGTTATACAAATTCCAGATCACAGTGAAGAATAATTAAGTTACAAAACATGAACAGTAATTCACAAAAAAAAATAATTTAAACCTAACATCAGAAATTAAGATGACTTCCATAAATAAGGCGTCTTCTGCAAAAACGATCTTCTTGACAATGGAGCTAACTTCTTATTTTTGTGATAAGTAAATAGGGTTAAGCAGATTATCGAAATTATTAGCGTTAATGCGTAACTGTTTGCAGCAAAATAAATTATCGATTTCATGCTGATTGGGGAGTTGGTTTAATGTTCAAATTTATAAAAAAAAGAGACAATCAAATAGTACTTTTCGAATCTGATAAAATTACAAATGCTATATCTAAAGCTGGTGAAGTCACGGAAGAATTTGATATAAATGTTGCCGGAAAGTTATCTCTTCAGGTAATCAATCTTGCTCAACAGACCATTCAACATGAAGTCCCCTCAGTAGAAGAAATTCAAGACATTGTTGAAGAGGTATTGCTTTCATCACCTTTTAAAAAATCTGCTAAAGCATACATAATCTATCGTGATCAACATGCCAAAATTCGAGAGATAGTATCTAATGCCGAGATCTCTCTTATTGATAATTACCTGGAAAAGTTGGATTGGCAAGTAAAAGAAAACAGCAATATGGCCTATTCTCTGCAAGGGTTGAATAATTATATAGCTTCAGAGATCAGCAAAATTTACTGGCTAAATAAAATATACCCGCCTGAAGTTAAAGAGATCCACGTCAATGGAGATTTTCATATCCATGATTTGGGGCTGATCTCGGTATATTGCGTTGGCTGGGATTTAAAAGACCTATTGATGATCGGTTTCAAAGGAGCTGCAGGTAAAATTGAAAGTGGACCTGCCAGGCATTTCCGCAGTGCGCTTGGTCAGATCGTAAATTTCTTTTATACTTTACAGGGAGAAGCGGCCGGAGCTCAGGCATTTTCCAATTTCGACACACTTCTCGCTCCTTTTATCAGATATGATAAACTAAATTATGATGAGGTTAAACAGGCTCTGCAGGAATTTGTATTTAACGTAAATGTTCCAACTAGAGTAGGATTCCAAACGCCCTTTACCAACATAACAATGGATCTTGTCATTCCCAAAGCCTATGCCGATCATCCCATTATTATTGGCGGTGAATTACAGAAAGAAACTTACAGTGAGTTTCAGGAAGAAATGAACATAATCAATCATGCTTTTCTGGATGTGATGAGTGAAGGAGATGCCAAAGGCCGGGTATTCACATTTCCAATTCCAACTTATAATATTACAAAAGATTTTGATTGGGATAATTCTAATCTTACCTATTTATGGGAAGCTACAGCCAAATATGGAATCCCCTATTTTTCCAATTTTGTGAATTCAGATATGGATCCGGATGATGCACGTTCTATGTGTTGCCGCTTAAGGTTGGATACACGTAAATTAGAGGCTAGAGGTGGTGGCCTTTTTGGAGCTAATCCTTTAACTGGTTCCATTGGAGTGGTTACTATCAATTTACCACGAATCGCCTATCTTTCTGCCAATAAAAAAGAGTTTCTTCATAGACTTAATGAACTTATGATAAAAGCTAAAAGCAGCCTGGAGATAAAACGAAAAGTTTTAGAAAAACTAACCGATAATAACCTCTATCCATATACCAAACACTACCTGCGGGATATTCGACTAAAAACCGGTCAGTATTGGAAAAATCATTTTTCTACAATTGGTATTATCGGCATGAATGAAGCTGCCTTGAATCTTTTGCAAAAAAATATTGCACATGAAGATGGTCACACTTTTGCTTTGGAAGTTATGGATTTCATGCGTGACAAATTGATCGAATTTCAGGAAGAAACAGGCAATAACTATAATCTGGAAGCTACTCCAGCAGAAGGAACGACCTACCGCCTGGCAAAAAGAGATAAAGAGTTATATCCTAAAATTATTGTAGCAAACGAGTTTGAAATGGAAAATGGAGCAGAACCTTTTTATACAAATTCAACTCAGCTCCCGGTAAATTATTCCGATGACATTTTTGAAACCTTAGATCTGCAGGATGAAATTCAAACTAAATATACAGGTGGAACGGTATTACATTTATTTGCCGGAGAACGGATCGGGAATATTAATAGTCTGAAAAATCTGGTAAATAAAATTTGCAGCAATTATAAATTACCTTATTTCACTTTTTCTCCTACATTCAGTATTTGCAAAACTCACGGCTATATACAGGGAGAACATGCCAAATGCCCACATTGCAACATGGATTGCGAAGTGTATTCCCGGATTGTTGGGTATTTGAGGCCAGTTCAACAGTGGAATGATGGGAAAAAAGCAGAATTCAATATTAGAAAGAACTTTAAAATTGCGGAATGATCAAAACAAAGATCTTCATGGTAACTAAATGAAAATAGGCGGATTTCAAAAATTTACCCTCATAGATTATCCTGGTAAATTAGCTGCTGTTGTGTTTACTCAAGGCTGTAATTTCCGATGTCCGTATTGTCACAATCCGGAGCTTGTTTATCCAAAAGATTTTCAACAATCAATTCCAACATCACAGATCTTTAATTTTTTAAAGAACAGAATTGGTAAACTTGATGCTGTTTCCATAACCGGTGGAGAACCAACTCTGCAGAATAAACTTCCGGAGTTTATGCAAAAAATTAAAGAGATGGGCTTTCTGATAAAGTTAGATACAAATGGAACAAATCCCGAGATGATTGAACAATTGATAACATCAGAATTGGTGGATTATCTGGCCATGGATATAAAAGCCCCTTTAATGAAATATGACGATATCACCAAAACAAAAGTAAATATAGAAAATATTGAAAAATCAATTCTCCTGATCGAAAATTCCGGAATTGAGTATGAATTCAGAAGTACGCTTGTTAAAGATCTGCTTTCCAGCGAAGATGTTGAGGATATGGGCTTAATGTTGGGGAAAGCAGATAAATATTTCCTGCAGAAATTTGTATTACCTGCCAAACTGGAATCGAAACTGAATGAATTTTCCTCTTTTTCACAGGATTCCCTGAATCTGTTAATACACAAAATGCAGGGAAATTTTGGCGAGTTTCTGGTTCGCTAAATTTTCTGGAGTATAAATGCCGGGCAAAAAATATTTCAATTTTAATTATCCTGGAGAGCGGCTTCTAATCATATTGGTAGTTTTTATGGCTATCATCATGGTTCCATATATCATCACAGTTTTTTCTGTAATCAGTTCCAGCGGTAGTTTTGATGATCTTGATCTTATCAGCAGTTTTCGATTATTGGCAATTGTATATATCTGGATATTTATTGTATTAATTATGACAATATTACTGCGAATCTTTATTTTTAAACAGTTTATAAAAGCTACCAGATATGATACTGATTTCTTTGATTTTACAGGTTCTATATGGCAATTTCTCTGGATAAACGTTAGGGATACTATTCTCTCGCTGGCAAGTTTTGGGATCTATTATAG
>Ga0164310_10000763_pt1 | contig 17638 bp, 16 predicted proteins | sample GuaBasSedimGuay1_FD_121795 | JGI IMG/M metagenome (GOLD analysis project Ga0164310, IMG submission 121795) | Subseafloor sediment microbial communities from Guaymas Basin, Gulf of California, Mexico - Guay1, Core 4569-9, 0-3 cm | ecosystem: Environmental > Aquatic > Marine > Hydrothermal vents... | reverse complement strand
GGGTACGGATACCCATCTCATCGAAGACATCCGGATGTTTGATTGGGGCCTCTATGGCCTCTCGCAACTGAGCCTTGACCTTCTCCAGGCCACCCACGTCCTCCCACTTGACGTTCGGCTTCTCAACAAGGACTTCTCTGAGGGCCGAAGGTGACACACTGGCTAGAGCGACATCAAAGTCGGCCTGAGTGACAAACAGATTGTTGAGCACATCTGCGGGGATGTCCCCTGTGTCAGGGTCGACATGTGGTAGGGCTCTTCGCAACGCCTGCATCGCGGCCTCCCTCGCTAGTGCGGCCAGGTCTGCACCGACAAAGCCATGGGTCACGGCGGCGAGCCTCTCGAGGTCGAGACCCTCCTCGAGCGGCATGGAACGTGTATGAATCTGTAGAATCTCCAGTCTGCCCTTCTTGTCAGGAACTCCGATGGTTATCTCACGGTCGAATCTGCCTGGCCTGCGCAGGGCCTCGTCGACGTCGTCCGGGCGGTTGGTAGCCCCGATGACAATCACCTGTCCTCTTCCCGTGAGGCCGTCCATGAGTGAGAGCAGTTGGGCGACGACCCGTCGTTCGACCTCACCAGTTACCTCTGCCCGTTTCGGAGCGATACTGTCCAGTTCATCGATGAAGATGATCGATGGTGCGTTCTTCTCCGCCTCCTCGAAGGTTTCCCGGAGCTTCTGTTCTGACTCACCATAGAACTTGGACATGATCTCTGGGCCGTTGATGACCTTGAAGTTTGCACCTGACTCATTGGCCACTGCCTTGGCGATGAGAGTCTTGCCGGTACCGGGAGGCCCCATGAGCAGTACTCCCTTGGGTGGTGTGATACCAAGGCGCCTGAAGAGTTCGGGTGACTTCATGGGAAGCTCGACCATCTCCCGAATCTTCTGCAGCTCTTTCCCGAGCCCACCTATGTCCTCATATGTGACGTCCGGGATTGAGACATCCTCCGGCTTGGCGGGTTTCGTGAGGACCTCCACTGTGGTCGATGGCGTTATCCTCACATGCTTCGCCGGAGTGACGGTGGTGGCCGTGAATTGCAGCCCCTGACCGATAGAGGCGATGAGGATCACATCTCCACGTGTGATCGGCTTATTCAGAAGCTGTTGCTTGATGTAGTTCTCAAATCCGGGTTGGAACCGGACAGGCTGGCTTGGAGCCAGGACAACTCTGTTTGCCTCTGGCACACTGGCCTTGGAAACCTCGACCATCTCCCCGAGACGCACTCCTGCGTTGTTCCGGATGAGCCCGTCCATCCTGACCATGTCTAGGACTTCATCTTCCTTCAGACTGGGCCAACACACTGCAACAGTTTCTTTGTTCCCCTTAAGCAGCACAAAATCGCCTGACCTGACACGTAGGTGTTGTCGGACGTCAGAGTTCAGTCGAACAATCCCTCGGCCCTGGTCCTTCGGCATAGCTGCCGCTACCTTCAGACGCACTGAGTCTTCGCTCATCTCAGCTAACTCCTTTTCTATCACTAATTACTCAACGTCGATGTACCTCACGATGGTATCATCTGGGCCGTCTACAGCCTTGTGAAGAGTGATCTCAAGAACACCGTTCCTGTAAGAGGCAGCGGACTCATCAATGTCAACATGGAATCCAAGATCGATTGAGATATCATCCATGTCTTCTCCAAAGACTATCCGGACCGTCCGATTTCTGACTTCAACAGTAGGTATCATACCCAGTCCCCTACTGTCCACGAGTATCATGTAATCATCGCCAAGATCAATCTCTTCAACACTAACGTCAATACTGGGTTCTTGATAGCCTTCTCTCTCGGGCTCCTCGCGTTCCCCCGGTTCAAAGGGGTTCAGGAAGAAACCTCTCTGAGGGATGAGTTGTGCGGGACCCATGAGGTGCTCCATCATCTTTCGGAACACTGACTCAAAGTCATCATCATCAATCACTGCAAAACGGCCTCCAGTATGAAGCCCCGGGCGGCTGCTGCCGCCCTTGAGTCACCAATGGGGCTCCTTTCTGTACGTTGGTATGTTCGTACCTAATGTACCATCTGGTATATTAGTATTTAAGGATTGTGAAGTGTCTAAGCCTCTCTCACGGAGACTCCCTCTTTTCGAAGGATGTCCCGGGCCGCTAGGACTCCTGACACCGATGCCTGCATGAGACCGCGGGTGATCCCTGCCCCGTCTCCAGCTGCATAGAGGTTTTTCACTTCGGTCTCAAGGTGCTTATTGAGCCTGAGTCGGGAGGAGTAGAACTTCACCTCCACTCCGTAGAGTAGGGTCCCTGCATCAGCCACTCCAGGACAGAGCTTGTCGAGGGCCTCAAGCATCTCCATGATCGAGCTGAGATGGCGATACGGCAGGGCGAAGCTGAGGTCTCCGGGTGAGGCACTTGGCAGAGTCGGTTTCACGGGGCTTCGGGCGATGCGTTCCTTTGTGCTCCTCTTACCGCGCTTGAGGTCTCCCAAGCGTTGGACCATGACTCCCTCCCCGAGGATGTTGGCCAGGCGGGCAATATACTGCCCGTATGCGATAGGCTCTTTGAAGGGGGCTGTGAACTGGGATGAGACAAGGAGGGCGAAGTTGGTGTACGGTGTCTTCTTGTTAGCGAAGGACTGACCATTCACAGTTAGAATGTCATCGTAGTATTCAGAGGTGACGACTCCGCCGGGGTTGAAGCAGAAGAGTCTGACCTTGTCATCAAACTGCTTTGAGTAGTAGATGAGTTTTGGTTCGTATAGGGCCTTAGCGATGTCGGCCATGACGGGGGCGGGAATCTCGACTCTCACTCCGATGTCCACGAAGTTGTTCTCCTTGTGGAGGGAGAGTCGTTCAGCCTGATGTGCGAGCCACTCGTTGCCGACCCTACCGGGCGTCGCCACCACATAGCGGGCGTCTATCATGTCGCCGCCGTTAGTCTCCAGACCCTTGACGCTGTGGGCGTTGATATGGATGTCCTTAGCCTCAGTCTTGAACTTCACATCAGCGTGCTTGAGGATCTCATCGAACATGTTGCCCATGACCTTGATGCATCCTTCCCTGCCCATGTGCCTGACCTTCTGAGGAATCAGACGCATCCCGAAGAGAGCGGCCTTGTTGGCATATTTCTCGGTGAGGTCTTCGTCCGCGCCGTAGATGATGTCCGGCGCCCCGTATGACTTGTAGACCCCGTCCACGTACTGGATTAGTTCCCTCAGTTTCTCTTCGCCAATCAGTCCATCAAGCCACCCTCCGACCTGCGTGGATAGAGTCAACTTGCCATCAGAGAAGGCCCCCGCGCCTCCCCATCCTGCAAGGATGTTGCAGGGTGTACACTCCTGGCACCCACGGGCGGCGGTTGAGTTGGGGCAGTGTCGCTTCTCAATGCTCATCCCCTTCTCAATCATGAGGATTCGCAGGTCTGGCTTGTGAGAAATCAGTTCGAGAGCACAGAAGATGCCAGCAGGACCGCTGCCAACAATTGCCACGTCGTAGTCCAAGTGATTCGCTCTCCGGCAGTCGCGACGCGCGGTGCGGCTTACCACTCCCACTTAAGCCTTTGCGTCAATGTACAATGTTTGTCCACTAGGAATACGGATATATCTGGTCACAATAACTTCTGGAAAGAAGCGAGAGTGACTTTGATGGCGAAGTGCAGTCTGTGTGGAAAGGAAGACCTCTGTTTCACATGCCCCTACTGCGGTGGACTGTTCTGTTCGGAGCATCGACTCCCTGAGAGTCACGGATGCCCGGAACTGCATAGGGTGAGAGAGAGCGCGAAAAAGCGCGTGAGGGATTCTGTGGCTCCGGACATCACGTACGGTAACGAGACCGTCCGCAGACCGAGGTCTCGAAGGCGGACCAGTCTGTTTCGAGGGCGCTTCTCGTCGACTGAGATCAGAGACCTCTCTATCGCCATCATCCTGGTCATTCTGGTGGGCATCTCAATGATTGGTAGCCCCTATGGCGTGTTCACCGGATTCTCCAGGGTGGCCAGCCTGATACAGGGCGGATATTGGTGGTATCCTTTCTGGGTCATCGTCATTTTCGTTGCCGCATTCATTATCCATGAACTCTCGCACAAGTTCCTCGCTCAGCACTATGGTCTCTGGTCCGAGTTCAGAATGATGCCGATGGGGTACTATCTCTCTGCCCTAGCAATCCTCTTCTCGGTGCCCATCTTTGGCACTGGGACTGTCTATACGAGTGGCTCATCGAGTCTGAAGCAATCGGGCAAGACGAATCTGGCCGGGCCTCTGTCCAACCTCTTGATGGGACTTCTGATTGCTCTGACAGGGGTTGCATTGTCTGTCATGACCGTCGGGCTGGCCTACCCAATCCCCCTCCTTGTGTCCTACGGTCTGCAGATCAATGCAGTCTTGGGTCTGTTCAACATGATCCCCTTCCAACCCTTTGACGGCGGGACAGTCTGGGTCTGGAACAGAGGGGTCTGGGTACTAACGGTTCTCAGCCTTGCAGGGCTGCTGGTCTTCGCGTTCATCGGTGTTCCCTACCTGTAGATGTAGCCCGGATAATACCACGCTTCATAGCACCACAATACTCAGTGGTCCCATCACTCCGGGGGTCCACGATTGCTTTCGCCAAAGAGTCAGAGTCAAGACATAGTAGAACTTTCAGTGTCGGCCTGGTTCTACAGGAATCGGACAATCGCAGGCTTTGACAATCCCGCGAGGTCTCTGTATGTGTCCATTCGGGAGATTGTCGAGAACAGCCTTGATGCGTGTGAGGACTCGGGCATTCTTCCTGAAGTGACTGTCCTCCTTCGTCAACAGGATGATGAGATCGACGCCTACGACCTGTTGTCTGCAGGACCACAGGTGTTCGAACTCACCGTGAAGGACAACGGTAAGGGCATGAGGAGAGAGGCGATTCCAGTACTGATAGGGAAGATGCTCACAGGCACGAAGTTCTCCTACAGACAGAGTAGAGGGACTTTCGGGTTAGGCGGCAGTCTCGCTCTTCTCTATGGTCAGGTGACAACACAGCAACCTATCGAAGTGATCACTGGCGAGAGAGGTGCCTCTCACGGGCACCGTGTGCTCATGCGTCTCAACATCGAGAACAACACTCCAGAGGTGCTTGAGGAAGAGAAGATTCCCAAGTCCCCGCAAGAGTCTGGTACGATGGTCTCCTTCCACCTGCAGGGGGACTGGCTTCGCAGCAAGCGAAGAATCATTGACTACTTCTCGCAGACTGCAATGGTGGTGCCATATGCCTCTCTTCTCTTTGAAACCCCTGACGGGGACGTGCTCAGGTTCGACAGGCTCATAGACACCATGCCCGAGCCCCCAAGAGAGATGAAGCCTCACCCCAGAGGCATTGATGTCGAGATGCTCAAGAGCATGATTGCAGTGACCAAGAAGCGCACGCTGGGGGCCTTCATGAAGGGGTCATTCCAGAGAGTGGGGAGTGCCACCGCGTCCGACTTTCTCCAGGGGTTAGGTCTCTCAGATGGTCTGGATCCCAAGAGGCTGAGTCAGGACCAGATGGTCCGTCTGATGAATGCCATGGCAGCGTACCCGAAGTTTCTTCCACCATCTGCAAAGTCACTCTCTCCTGCAGGCGTCGACGTCCTTGAGGCGGGCATCAGACGACTCTCTCCGGAGCATGTAGTCTTTCGTCAGAGGTCTCCGAGTGTGCATGAGGGACACCCCTTCGTTGTAGAGACCGGGGTGGCCTATGGCGGTGACATCACTCCCGGCATCAAGATCTTCAGATTCGCCAACCGCATCCCCCTCCTCTACGACGAGCGTTCTGATGTTACCTACAGCGTCGTGAGGGCCCTCAACCTGAGGAATTACGGACTTCGACAGGAAGACCCGTTGGCCTTTGTCATGCATATCTGCTCGACGAAGATTCCGTACAAGACAGTGGGCAAGGAGTACATCGGCGATGTGGATGTTGTCAGGAGAGAGATAGATCTTGGATTCAAGGACTGCCTACGAGAACTGGGCAAGCATGTGAAGCGCAGAGAGCGGGCAAAGCTCAGCCTTCGGAGGCAGAGCAGACTTGTTTCTTACTACCGGTTCATCGGAGAGACCCTTGAGGGTGCCATTGAGAGAGCAGTATCCCTTGAGAGGCTGCCCGTCTTTGAAGGAGGTGACTCTGAATGAGCAACTCTGTGAGCCGATCAGAGGTCCTGAACATAATCGACGATGTCTTGAACACTCTTGCGGACACCCTAGAGGATGGGATGTTCCCGGAGGTCGGATACTATGGATCGTCCAAGAAGAATGTCAGGTACACGGAAGAAGGGAGATACGAGCCGGTAGATGATACGCCCTCTTTCATCGATGGCAGGAAGGTGGAGAGTGCGAAGACCATTGCAGGGCTCGTGTACGGCCTGACTCGATTCAAGGAGCATCTCGAACAGGGAATGTCCATGAGCATCCGTGACTTCTACTACATGCACAAGGTCCGCAAGGTACAGAGAGTGCTCAGTATCTCTGACCAGTCCGAGACCAATCGGATGATCAACCTCTGTGAACGCATCATCCGAAAGGACGGGGCCTCAATACCTCGTGAAGAGCTCGGTGTAGTCAGCTCTCCAAAGGGCACATTCTACGGGGACGTCACTCTATCAGACCTGTCCGGGAAACGGCTCAACTGTGCATCCGCCGGAGAGTATGGCTGGTTCATCTCGTCGCGACCCTTCGATGTGCAGATTCACGACATCAACATCGATGCGGCTGTGTTTGTCGAGAAGGAGGCAATGGCTCGCAACCTCATAGAACTAGGCGTTCCGGAGTCTTTGAGGATAGGAGTAGGGTCCCTGTTTGGCCAACCAGGTCGAAACATGCGCGCCTGGATCAACAGGCTGGCATCTGAGGAGGTCCCCATACTTGTCCTTGTTGACATGTCACCTTGGTCGCTCCGCATATTCTCAACCATCAAGGCCAACTCCATCGAACTCGCTAACATCCGGTCTCTTGCCACACCTCAGGCGAGACTGGTCGGTCTGACACCGGGGGACTTCTGGAACAAGTCGGGCATGCTGGCCGAGATCGAGCACTCCCTTGAGAAGATGAGCAAGTCTGACATCAAGTGCGCACAGCAGAATCGAAACATACCTGCCATCAGTCAGGACCCCGAACTGCGGAAACAGAATGACATGATGCTCAGGAAGAAGCGAAAGGGAGAACTTGAGGCCTTCAAGGCATTTGGGCTTCCTCTCTCCGAACTCAAGGGTCTCTATGTCAAGTACCTCAAGAGGAAGGCAGCATCTCTTGATGTAGAATTATCATAGTCTCCAAACTAGTGAATGAAGAGATACAGGGCAAGTTTCTTGATGTTTTTCGATGAGCCTTCTCTACATCTGCCACTTCGTATTCGAGTTGGGCATAGTCGCAGTTGCATGTGTTGGGTCGTAGGTCTAGATGTGGCAGTTGAGATCAGAAATCATGCCAAGTCATTCCCAGATACTAGGACAGAAAGTAACAAATAAGAACTCAAGCATGATAAATAGTACCAACGACCACTGATGTGCACATGAAACACATATCTCGGAGTGGGCCGAGGAAGTCAAGAACAAGGAAAGATGAGGTAATTCTCGAATGGATACTAGTGTACTGCTCTTTGAGAAAGTACTGGAGTATGTTGATTCGGCAGAGGAAAGTGGACAGGTCGATGCTGGGATACTTGAGCCGCTGAGTGGACTTAGAGCAGTATTCCAGGAATTGCAGCAACACTGGTTGCAGGAAGTCCCTGACAGCCAACTTCAAGACACGTTTGCCATGTATCATGTAGCAAGGAACTGCGAACTTATCTTATCTAGGATGATAGAGCGCTTCAGGAAGGCACCCCTCATCGGCGATAATCCGAAGGTGGCAGAAGACACTTCAACACTCCTACCTCTTCTGATTGATTCATTCATGGTTATGAAGGCGGAGATTGATTATCCAACCATCGAGTCCAGTATCAAAGGTTTCTCATTGGCGAGAAGACTCCGAGAGGTTGCCAGAATGGTCGATATGCTTCCTAGTGCGGAAGATGAGGAACGAGATATCCCAAGAGAGATCCGTAAGAGGGGACTTGCACACCTCGCAAGGAATCTGGCTGGGATGGTAAGTGAAGAGCAAGGTTCTACTTGACAGCAATGTCTTGATTGCAGCTTCTGTCTATGCCAATGTCAAACAACTTGAAGTACCATTCAAACATGACTTCTTTGATCAAGCAACAAACCTCATCGGTATCATCAAAAAACACATTGGAAAGCGTATTGGAATTGTCACACCGACGATAGAAAGTGAAGTTCATGGAACACTTGCCAAGGCTGTGACCAAGACTCTGAGACAGTTCCTTGATGGCGACTCAAGAAAGCAGACATTTGACCTCCTCTCTCACGTCCTGAACAAGTGTGAAGACCGACTTGCGAAGATTCTGTTGTTTGTGGTTAGAGAGGCAATCCCTCCAAGTGAGAAGGGCAAGTGGCTACCCAAAGTGGAGGACATGTACAAAGATCTTCTGGAACAAGCGAACTCTCTGGATATAGGGGCAATCGCCAGATCAAGATCTGAGGGGTCCTCTCCGCGATATAAGAAAACTGCCTACAAGTTGATTCGCAAGGATGTTGCCATGCAGAATAGGCAGCTCTTGCGTCTTCGTAAGAAGTCTGCAGAACCAACAGACAAGGAAATCATTGCAGAAGCTGCCTATCTTAGTCAACACTATCGAGAGATTGGACCATACAAACTCTTTCTTTCTTCGTGTGATTTGGCTATTTCACCACAAGGAAGCTCGAGGATTGTAACAGATGAGATTCTCAAGAGGTTTCGAGTCGAGTGCGACTGGCCCGCGGCGGTAGCAAAGAAGCTTCTACAAGAGCTGAAAGAGCACTGATGAGGTTGGCCGATTCATGAGACATTCCAACGACACACCTCCAACTGCTCATCTGATATCCTCGGTGTCGTCGAGTTCCTCCATGCTGGTCCTTTCCTTGATAAGTGATATATAGCACGTAGACACAGATAGTTTGAGGAGGTTCCGCATGACCGATAGGGATGAGATGTTGAATCAGATTGATGGATTCAAGGAGTCTATCGTCAAGCTTCTTGATGAGCGTGACAAGTTCAGTGCTGAGAATGAGGAACACCGCTCTGCTCGGCGAGAGGCTGAGGAGAAGGCATGGGCTGCAGAGGAGACGGTCAAGGAGCTCACTGCTGAACTGGAGAAGATCAAGACTGACAAGGAGTCTGCTGAGGAGAAGGTCAAGACGCTGACTGAGGAGCTCGAGGAACTCAAGGCATCGATTGAGACCGTAGAGTCAACCAAGTCTGAAGAGATTGAGGCTCTCCGCAAGGAGAGAGATGATCTCAAGCGAGAGATGGATGAGATCACCGACCAGCTGTCAAGAGTGTCAGAACTGTACCGTGAGGCTTCTGCGGAGAAGGATGCTCTTCAGGAGAAGGTCGATGTCAGTGACTTGCTTGCAGTCTACATCACACTGATCGAAACCGTGTTCTACGGAAAGCCGCATGCGCGAATACTATATACCCTTCACGATGTCAAGTCAGCCATCACACGGAAGAACCTCGCTTCGAGCACAGGAATCATGCCTGCTGCCGTTCTGAAGGCTGTCCACGACTTGGCCAATGCTGACCTTGTGAAGTATGACGAGGAGAGCCAGGAAGTGACCCTCGCAAAGGACATCCTACGTAGAGGTTAGACTGATCAACCAACGAGAGAGATAGACTTGACAAGAGTGAACGCTGGCCCCGAACTACGAAAGCATCTCAGGAAGTACAACCTCACTGAAAAACTCAACTCCATAATAGGGCTTCTTGGGTCCGACGCTCAGGAGGTCATTGACTGGGCATACGAAGAGGGTAGGCGCCGTACAAAGGAAGAACGTGGCCTGAAGGAGTCCGATCTGGGGCGAGTAGTGTTCGAACTCATTGGAAACGAGGCTGCTATTCGTCTCGTTCAGCGGAACCATGCTCGAGGACGCCTGACAACAAAGAGTGAGGTCAAATCAAAGACCGGGCTTCGCGCTGAGATGCCGGTACTCTACAGGCAGGCAGGCCTCAGACATCCCCAGGAGGCAAGAAACCTGAGGCACAACATGTTCCATGAGGCCTTCCTGGCTCTTATCATGCACCTCTTCCCAGACGTTGACACAAGCGTGCCGACCACCGGAGAGGGGCTCACCCCTGACCTGATGGTCACCCATAAGGACCCCGACTGGACCATCTCAGTGGAGTACAAGGGATACAGGTCACTGTCGCTGCTGAGCGAGTCAGAGCTTCTGAAGGCAATGCGGTACCAGGAGGCCTATGGAACAGCGTGGCTCGTCACAACGACCATGAAGAGTGTAAAGGGTGAGTACTCCGGAGTTGTCACTTCAAAGGAAGTTGTAAGACGGGGACTTGAGCGGCTCCGTCGCATCTACAAGCGGAAGGCGTACACGACAGAGCAGAAGGAGAACAGGGGCATCGCAAGGAAGGGTATCTCCCACCTCACAAAGCACGAGAATATGAGGCTCAGATGCAAGATTATCACTGTGGATGAGTTGCTCGAGTCTATGAGGAAGGGAACCCCTCTGAAGGGTGTCATAATAACGACAGGGTTTGAGTACATCGACATGCTCAAGGAGGCAGGTCTCCATGAGCACGCTGATAATGTCCTCCGGGTCATGAAGAGCCCTGCGGGTCTCTTGCATAGCGACTCGGTGACATCCATGAGGCTCATCGAATAGGTAAAACCTATGCTGTCCCAATCTTTATCTATATCTTTCACAGTTCCAGAAAGGTCATACTCATCTGTGATACTTCATGAGGCGTTTACCGTGGAAGACGAAGGTGCCGCAAAACTCCAAGAATCTCTGAAGGACCTGCTCAAGAGTCTATCAAACAGATCTCCGATACTCGGTGCTGCCATCTTCTCCATTGAGGGTCTTCCGTTTGTGAGTCACTTCCACCGTGGCACAGAGGAGGTATCTGTGGCAGCAATCGTCGCGAGTATTCATGCTGCAGGCGAGCAGACAGTGCAGGAACTCAAGCAGGGAGAACTGCGATCAATCATCATTCAGGGAGATCTGGGCACGACCCTCGTCATATCCATCTCTCAGGACTACATCCTGGCCGTCACTGCCCCTGAGAATGCAAAGCTCGGTCTTGTCTTCAGTGACGCCAAGAAGTGTGCGAGAGAAGCGAGAAAGATGCTTCACTGAGACGGTCTGCGAGCATCATGACATACCCCTTCTCTCATCACCCCTGCTTCTCTGATTCCAGAGACGACCTCTGGGCACGAATACACGTCCCAGTGGCACCAGTCTGCAATGTGAAGTGTGGGTTCTGCACTCATGGAGTCGGCTCTTCGTGCCATACATCAAAGCCCGGCTATTCATCACGACTGATGTCTGTCGACGAGGCTGTCTCTCGGGTTGAGGAAGAGTTGGCACGAATACCCAATCTTCGGATAGTCGCAGTCTCAGGCCCCGGTGAGCCTTTGGCCAACCCTCAGACCATTGAGCTTCTTGATCGCGTCCGAGAGATAGAACCAGATATCAAGTTCTGCCTCAGCACGAACGGCACCCTGCTGGCAGACAAGGTTCCCAGACTTGTTTCACTCGGTGTGTCGACGATCTCTGTGTCCATGAGTGCCATCAGCCCTCCCGTTGCTGCCCAGGTCTATGAGTGGGCGAGGTTCAAGGGAGAACGGATTCGAGGCATTGCTATGGGCCAGAAGATCATCGAGCGACAATTGCAGGGCATTCGTTCTGCCTCCAGAGCAGGACTGACGGTCAAGGTCAACACAATACTGATTCCATCAATCAACACAAACGACATTGTTCCTCTGGCCCAAGCTGTTGCGGAGGCAGGTGCCTCTCTGCAGAACATAGTCCCCCTCGTCCCGTCAGGGAACATGACCTTCCTCCACCCCCCGACTCCCGAAGAACTGGAGATGGTCAGAACGAGGGCCCGACAGTTCATTCCCCAGTTCACTCACTGCCAGCAATGCAGGAGTGATGTGGTGGGGATTCCCGGCTTTGACAGAGTCCTCTAGGGCTGCGGGCGTGTGCGCAAGCAGTCCAGGTCAACGAGTTTGTTTATGAGAAACCAGAGCGCATCCTTATCGAATCCGAGTGAGTCTGTGACGTCCTTTATTCGAGCGGTGCCATCGAAACAGTTCAACAAGTTGTCAATCTCAGTCGCCCCATAGGCGCCCTTGAGTCGGTCCAAGATCATGCTGTCACAGTCGGCACGGGTCAGGATATCGTCCTCAGTCAGACGACGTTTGAAGTCAATCCATTCGTACCTTGACAGGATGGATATCAGGGCGAGGACGTCCTCATCTGGCAGTCCCATCAGGTCCATGATCTCTGCCACAGTACGCTTTCCGTTGATGTAGGATTCCACCTGTTCCAGAGCCTTATCAACAGAGGCCACACGGAAGGGGATGCGAATGCCTTTCTTCCGCTTCACTGGAATCATATCCAGATCAGGTCTTGAGAAGGGAAACTCGCGGATTATGGAGAGTGAGAACTCCCGGAATCTCCTGATATCTCCTTCAAACTCCCGAAGCTTGTCGCCGTGTTTGACTTCGACCTCCTCAAGAATCCTCTTCATCTTCTCACGGTACGGGGCCTCATCGGGAACCGGATCGACGACCAGTAAGACCAGAACACTCCTTCCCACCTCTATGAGAATGTCATATGCCGCCTTACGAATGGTCCTGATAGGCGTGTTTGCAAAGATAATCACCGCCGTGACGAATCCCGCAATCAGGTCAGGGTCAACAGTCAACTCCTCGTACGGGATGTTCAGCACGGATTCCCCTCCCTCGAGTCGAATGAGGGAGATATACCGCACCTTACTCACATCTAGCGTCATCAATCATTCTCCCCTTTGCTGGATCTGACCCGGCTGTCCTTGTGCACAAAACCTAGGACACCACCATCGATGAGTTTGGTTGCCACAGTCTTCACCGCTTCCTCGTTGTAGGGAAGAGCCTTGCACATCTCTTCGAGTGTACGCGTCCCATCACACAACTCCACTAGCTTGGTCAACTGCTCCCCATACACCCCTTTTAGGAATAGTGGAGGCTCCATGATCTTCGTCAACACAGAATCGTTCTCCAGACGTCTTGTGAGGACAATCCACTTGTATCTGTCAAGCATCGAGAGGATTGCGAGAATCTCTTCGTCCTCCATCTCAGACTGGTCAAGAATCTCTCCAATGGTCCTCTTGCCGTTGATGTATCCGAGGACAATCTGCAACTTCTCATGAGTGGTCCCCACAGACCATGGTATCTCTGCCTGATTGTCCGGTGTGGCCTCTGACTTGGTCACGATTCTCGGGACTAGATCGATGTCAAAGGTCCGATAGGGGTAGACTGAGAGAATGTCAAGAGCGAATTCGCGGAACGGCCTGATGTCCCCCTTCCAGGCAAGCATCTGAGCCTCGTACTTCGTTTCGAACTTATGAATCAACTTGATCAGATTGTTGCGGAATGGAGTGTCTTCCTCCACCTTGTCGACAATGAGGAGACCCACCACGTGATCTCCTTCCTCGATTACGACCGAGTACCCTTCCTTCGTGAAGGTCTTGATCTCTCGATTCTCGAAGATAATTACGGCAAGGACAAAGCTGGCCACGAGATCCGGATCTACCGACATCTCACGATACGGAATACCGAGTATGGGCTCTCCGCCCTCCTTGCGGACGATGGAGAGGTACCTCACAAGCTCGGTTTCCTCACCCACATTCATTGAGTTAGAATGATGGTTCACGCCCTAAAAATGTGTTTAGAAGAAGTCAGTCAGGCCAGTCTGTGTTACCACCGTAATATCCGACTCTGGAACGATGGTGTATCCAATCACTTGCTTCATATCGATGACTGTGTTCTCGCTCCCCAGACGGGTGACAAGCAGTGACCCCTTCATCCCGACAACAGTTCCCACCAGAGGGCGGCCATTGATCGGGTCCGACCTCTTTCTCCATGGGACAGGAGGGCGGTCAAGCTTTCCCAGAGTGTAGTACTTGCTCAGGTCCGACAGTTCGACATGTGTACCAATGAAGGGGTCATCAAGTTGGTCGAGAAAGGTGTCTGCTATGGATTGAGCAGACTCAGCATCCAGCGTCTGTTCGAGACCCTTAATCTTCCTTCCACTTCTCACCTGCTTTGTCGCCCCCTTTCGACGACCCACTCTGTTCTCGATGAGTCTTGCCTGTCTCCCGCCCTCAATCTCCTGGAGTACCCCTCCATAGTCTGCTCCTTGCTCCACCCATCTGGTCAGGTGTCTTCTCTTCGTGGACACTCCAATCTTCAGAGTTCTGTCGTTGAAGATCACCATGTAGACAACATAGTCAGTCGATTCACACTGGATACGGCGCCCCTCCACAGCATTGCAGCTGCGGCCGTCGCATCGAATACAGGGATCCATAATGTTTACGGCTGAGCAGGGGCCACACCGAGTACCTGATCTAAGAATGATGGAATCCTCGGGGCACTTGACCATGCGCCCTCTCTCGTCGATTGAGCCTATGCACATGCGAGGGCCATGGAAGACCCAGGAAACCTCCTTTCCCGGCATGAGTGGGACAAACACCGGGTCGTCTTCTTTTGGCATCCACACGCTGATTCCGGCCTTGTACGTCCCTCCGACCTCAGGTATCCATGAGACATCCGCCACAAGCATGACTACGCCCTCAGAAGAATGATCTGCTTCCTCTCCCCAAGACCATCCATTTCACTCCTCCGATGTTCAGGTCTGCGCCACATTTGGGGCACTTCCCCTCAGGACTGAGGTTGTTGCTCTTGAGGAAGACTGAGTATCGCTCTACAGCCTTGAACCCACACTCTGGACAGTGGGTGTTCTCGTAGTCGTGACCTGGGACGTTTCCGGAGTAGATGAATTCCAGGCCCGCATCCTTCGCTATCTGAATGTGCTTCTCGATGACCTTTGAGGGAGTTCGCGGAAGATGCGTCATCTTGTAGGTCGGTGCGAAGGCTATCACATGATATGGTGTTCTAGGTCCGAGATGTTCCACAGTCCATTCTGCCATGCGCCGGGTGTCTTCTGGGAAGTCACCAACCTTCGGAATGATCAGGTTTGTGATCTCGATGCGCACACCTTTCTTGTGCATGTACTCCATCGAGTCATAGATCGGGTCTACCTTCGGCACTGACATGTACTCCTTGTAGAACTGCTTGTTTCCACTTCCCTTGAAGTTGATGGAGGCAGCGTTGAGATACGGCGTCATGTAGTCGATTGCCTCTCGAGTCATGTATCCATTAGTGACGAATGTATTGAACATCCCTCGCTCATGCGCTATCACTGCTGTGTCGTGGGCAATCTCGATGAAGACTGTAGGCTCTGTGTACGTGTACGTTATGCCTGCACAGTCATACCTCTGTGCCAGATTGACTATTTCCTCTGGTGAATGATAAGTGCCGACAGGGGTCTTTCGATGTGCTGAGTGGTAGTTCAGACAGAACTGGCACCTGAAGTTGCAGGAAGAGGTGCTGATTGAGAACGCATGGCTCCCCGGTGCGAAATGGAACAGGGGTTTCTTCTCAATGGGGTCATCGGCCATGCCATCGAGAAGTCCATAGACTATCGTGTAGAGCTTGCCATCTCTCACCGTGCGAACGCGACAGAACCCGGTCTCTCCCTCACGGATCACACATCTTCTGGCACAGACATCACATCGGACTCCGTCCTTTATCTTGGAATACAGTGCTGCCTCTCTCATCAAGAGATGCATGATGATTGATTCTTATCGGTCTTGCGGTGTCGATGGCGGACTTCCCCACAGGAATTAAAAGCACAGACACATATTGGAAAGATGTGCAAGTCCATGCCGACCAAGGAGCTTGAGAAACTGGGAGGTCTCTTCGACACTGTCACAGGGCGGAGCAAATCGTTCCAAGAGAAGTGCTCGAAGACAAAGCTACTGGCGGTCAAGGACTACGCACTAGCGTCTTCTGAGTGTATCAAACTGGCCAAGCAGACATTGGATGTCAATGGTCCCGGTTTCAACTCGTCCAGTCTTGACAAGGCCAGAACGGCTATTGAGTCGGGACAACTCGATTCCTCCGTGGTGAACGCCCTGGAGCGAGTGAGGTCCTCCTATGTTGAGTCTGTCTTGAAGCCAGCTGTCCGCTCATTCTTGCAGTCTGAAGAGAAGACCATAACCGATCTCGAGGCACTCTACCTCAACGCACTGAAGATAGAGGGGCTTCTTGAGGTCGTGCAATTCCTCACAAAGGTTCAGCCAAAGAAGGTCTGATCATTCCTTTCTCTTGTCCACGGCGTCTCTGTGAACTAGTGTTGTTCCATCGATGACCCATGCAATGCCCAGAGACTGGAACTCTTCAGCCCACTTCATGACGATAGGCTGAGACACCCCCAGGGCACGGGCGATCTCACGAATCGACATCTCCTCATTCTCCTCGACCATGAGGAATGCCTTCGTCTTCTCGGTGTTCTCCATCAGGCTCATGTATCCGTCAATCGTCTGTTTCGTGTGCTCGAGCTTTTCGCGCATCTTCTTGTAGTCTTCGGTCATCCGCTCAAGATTGCCCATTGCGCGTTCATGTTCCGCCTTGATCCTCTCTAGCTCACGCATCTTGTCACCAGACTCGTATGAGCGCAGGCGGGCCCGGAGTTCCTCCATCTCTGCCATTCGTTCCTGTGCCTTGTCGATCTCATCCTTCACCTGACGAAGTTTCGTCTGCAAGTCACCAATCTGAATGTCCTTCTTGGTGGACTCGTCTAGGATCTCTCTGATCCTTACCTCGTTCCTTTCGGCTCGCTCTTCTGCCTCCCTCAGCTTCTCGGCGAGGACATCACGACTGGCCTCCACAGATTTGACCTTGTTCCTGAGTTCGATGAGTGCCTCCTTGTCAGCCTTCGGTGCCGTGCTGAGCTTGGCCAGATCCTCCTCCAGATCATCATTCCTGAGCCGGACCTCGATGAGCTGTCGCTTTGTGTCTTCCAGTTCGGCCTCGCGGTTGGCCAGCTTCTTCTCAGTCATTTCCAGCCTGTTCTGCATCTCTTCGATGTGTCGTTCCATGGCCCGGATCTTCTCTTCGATGTCCTTGGGGACTTCAACCCGTGGCTTCATGCCAATCTCCTTGGTCAGGAACTCGATCTCAGTAGTGGCTCGTTGGGTATAGTCGTCGATAGATCCCTTCAGGGTGGATAGTTCCTCAAAGGTCAACTTCAGGGACTCCTTGAGGCTCTCCGTCACATCTCGCATCTTCTCGAGGATTGGGGTGGACATACCTGTTGTCAGAGACTCCTCCACCCGGACAAACTCCGCCTCAACGATTGGACGGACATCATTCTCCATGTAGGTCGCTTGAAGGTTGGTCTTCGCCTTCTTCTTGCTCTTGTTGATGATGTCACCCCGCATATTGACCAACTGGCCCTTCAAGGTGACGAGGAAGGATAGCACCACCGGCACGAGGTCTCGTTCGATTCGATCAATCGTACCATCTACGGTCATGATGTTGCGCTCAAGAAGGGAGATGCTGTCTCTGAGTCGTTCCATACTCTTCTCAATCTCGGTTCGTCTGCGGACCTGATCTGCGCTTTCTATACGCATCACATCAGTCGACATACGCCCCGACGAGATGAGTTCATGCCGCATCTCATCGTCGACGCCAAGTTCTGTGAGAAGAGAGTCCACAACTCCCTTGTCACCAGTGTCTGTGTCC
>Ga0164310_10000762_pt1 | contig 17648 bp, 26 predicted proteins | sample GuaBasSedimGuay1_FD_121795 | JGI IMG/M metagenome (GOLD analysis project Ga0164310, IMG submission 121795) | Subseafloor sediment microbial communities from Guaymas Basin, Gulf of California, Mexico - Guay1, Core 4569-9, 0-3 cm | ecosystem: Environmental > Aquatic > Marine > Hydrothermal vents... | reverse complement strand
TCATAGTACATAATTCCTCTAAAACATATAATATAGTTATTTGGTGGATTGTTAAACTAATGAACGAGAATAACAAAACCCTAACAGTGTGTCGTGAAACTCTACCATCATTAAAGAATAGTGTTTATTTGGACTTTGTAGAGATAATGAATAAGCTTGGTGTTTATGATCCTAATAAGATGCGTTTGGGTGATATGACATATACACTAGGAACTAACACTATACAGTTTAGGAACTTAGACGATGACCAGAAGGTTAGAGGTTCTAAAAGGGATTATTTGTATATTAACGAGGCTAATGAGGTAAGCTACCCTATTTGGAAGCAGTTAATATTTAGAACTAAAGAGTTAATTGTATTAGATTATAACCCATCAGACGAATACCATTGGATATATGACGAAGTAATAACACGAGATGATTGTGATTTCTTTAAGAGTACTTATTTAGATAACCCATTCTTACCAGAGGAACAAGTAAAAGAGATTGAGAGATTGAGAGAGTTAGACCCTAATTACTGGCGTATTTATGGTTTAGGAGAACGTGGTATGTCAGAAGCTACTATATATAAGAATTGGGAATTGACTGACGAAGAGAAACCAAAAGGCTATAACTGTTATGGCTTAGACTTTGGATTTAATGACCCTAATGCATTAGTTGATATGGTATTAGTAGACGGTCCTGAGCCTTATTTATGGGTAGACGAATTAATATATAAGAATCAATTAACAACACCAGAGCTTATAGAACAAATGCAAGAGATAGGCTTGAGTGATACCAATACTATATATGGTGATAGCTCCAGACCTGAAACTATTCAAGAGATACATAATGCAGGTTTTAATATCCATTCATGTCCTAAAGGTAAGGGTAGTGTTAAGGCAGGTATTGACTGGATTAAGAGGCATAAGGTAAAGATAACTAAACGAAGCATCAATATACAGAAAGAGATTAAATCATATAAATGGAAGGTAGACAAGGATGAAAAGGTATTAGATGAGCCTGTTGATATAAACAACCATGCAATGGACTCGTTAAGGTATGCATTAAGTGAAAAGATATTAGCCATTGAGTATGGATTAACATTTTAATATATACCATTTGAATGAGATAATGTTACAAAAGTTTATAAATATAGGACAAATAAGATATATTTATGGAGTTAAAAATAAGTTTAAAACATCCTGAACTGACCAAACTAGAAAGTTTAAACAAACGCTTAGGACATCATAAACTCCAAGAGACAATGAGATTTATAATTAAAACTTATAAATTAGAATAGAAGATGGAAGATAAAATAAATATAGAAGTATATTTGCTATTTTTGGTAATATGCATATTATTGTTAGGTATTGGTGGTGCTTTGTATTTAAAACAGAATACACAAGCAGAAGAGCTAAAGACAGAGAAAGAGATGAACCAATTAAGGTATTTACATGACAAGTGTATTAATGATAATACTCCAGTGACTTGTAATGAGTATAAAGAGTATGTTAAAGAGCATGGTTATAATTTACAATGCCAGAACGCACAATCATACGAAGAGTTAAAGTCTTGTACTTATTTGTATAAGAAGATTAATCAATAAAAATGAATGAAGAATACATATTAGAGGCAGACGGAAGAGTAAGATACACTTATATTACTGATACAAGTGAGTTTAAGAACGATGAGAAGTTCTTAATTGGTGAGTTCTATAATACATCAGTAACTTATTTAAACGATAAAGAGACAGCTATTAGTCATTTAGAGCAACAGTACAAGAAGACTAAAGAAGAGCTTGATGCAGAGCAGATGAAACTTGATAATATTAAGATTAACGATACCATAGCAGGAGAAGTTAAGGATATTATTGAGAGCATTAAAGATATGATGAAGCAAGTGGATGAGATTAAGGACTTTAGTTTAAATAATTATGAATCAAATAATCCTAAGAAGTTTACTAAGATGATTAAGGCAGCTATTACATTAAAGGAATCTATCAAATTAAAGATGGATGGTATTGATAAAATAGTACAACTAAGTAATATGAAAGAGGAAACTATACCTAAGATTAAGCTCTATACTGAACAGTATGAGAAGATAGGCAGACAACTAGAACAAGTAAAACAGTTGTAAATGGCAAAGAAGAGTAATGAGCAAGAAGCTATTAATAAGGAAAGGTTAATTGATATAGTATTAATCATGGAGTATATTAAGGCGTATGACCTTAATCATGATTTCTTCACTGATAAGGGTGAGGGCTTCCTTGAGGGTCTTGTTAGTTTGAAAGATTATATTAAGTTTGTTAGTAAGGCTAAGTATGATAAAGATGTATTAAAAGCACAAGATATGTACACAAATATTAATATTGAATATAATAGATTAAATAATGAAAATAAAAAATTAAACAAACAAATAGACTATTATAAAAAGTATTGGAAAAAGAAGCTATTTAAGTGGTAATGTTTATAAATAATATTCTTTATAATAATTATATGTCAATTTTAGAATTAAAATCAATACAAGAGCTTAAAAGCACAAATAGTCATTTAAGTAATCAACAATTAACTGGTATATCTGAACAGATAGTGGATAGACAGGACAATGACCCTCTATTTAAGGCTACAGTACCTGAGTTCTTATTTAGACCACCATTCGGTACACCAAGAAACATACACGCTCCATTTCTAAGGGAGATTAGTAAGAATCCATACATATTCTCTATAATTAAAACATTACAGGATGAAGCTGCATCAACAGAATGGGATATAGTAGTTAAGGAAGGTTTTGAAGTAACACCAGAAGACGAGAAGAACAGACAGTTCATTAAAGACTTCTTTACAAACCCTAACTCAGACAATGAAAGTTTCTCACACTTAATAAGGAAACTAATTTGGGACATATCAGTATTAGACTCAGGAGTAATTGTTAAGGTATACAATAAACTACAGGAGCTGTTACAGATTAGAGTAATTGACGGAGCTAGTATTAATAAGAACCCTGACCAGTACGGTAGTTTAAACCAGAGAGCTGATTATGTACCTTTAAACATATTCCAAGTAGCACAGTCTGATACTACATCAGCATACAAACAACTAGAGACACAGTTCAGAAACCAGTTTGATACTATTGCTGCATATTACCAGTTTAGTACTACTGTAATGAACTCTACACCAATTCCGTTTGGTAAGAAAGAAATTATATATATAATGCAACACCCTAATAGTGCAGGAGTTTATAGTGTAACAAGTCCAGTACAGGCTAGTGTAGATGTAGTATTGAGCCTTATATTTGGTGCTAAGTATCATTTAGACTATTTCATGAACGGTAATGGTCCTGAAGGTATCATTAGTTTACCAGGAGCTAATCAAGTAGTAACTGATGCATTCAAACAAAAGCTTAATGCAACTATCATGACAGGCAGAGACCAGTTTGGTATCCAAAGAAGGGTAGGCCATAGACTACCAGTAGTAGGTAATGAGAACGTTAATTTCACGCCATTAACTTTCCCTAGTAAGGACATGGAAATAATTGAGCAACAACAATGGTTCACTAAAATATTATGGATGCAGTTTGGAGTTACTCCAAGTGAAATGGGTTTCACTGAGGACGCTAGTAAGAATGTTGATGTGAATCAAACTAAAGTTGCAGCTAAGAGAGGTATCAAACCAATCCTAGAAAACATAGCACACCACTTAAACACTCAAGTAATACCAGAGCTTGATGACAAGAATATGTTTGAGTTCAAATGGGACGAGTATGACATGGATGAGGATATTAAAAAGAGAACATTACAAGAACAAGAAATCCGTATGGGCATCAAGAGTTGGCAAATCATAGCAGAGGAAGAAGGACTTGATATTAATAGACTACAAAAGGATAAGGAAGCGAATCAAGAGTTCGAGTTTAGTGCTATGGAAGGTGATGATGATGGCAATAACTTCGGTAAAGATAAAGAAGAACCTAAGAAAGAAGAGCCTAAGAAAGAAGATAAAAAGAAAGTAGAAGAGAAATCAACAACTACTGATAGTGGTGGTGAAGGTATATCTGACACACCATTAGTTCCAGTGGAAACAAAGCCTTTCGCTGGTTATTCCAACTTCCAAGACTGTGTTAATAAGAACAGAGACAAGAAAGATCCTGAAGCTTACTGTGGCGCTATTAAGCAACAAGTAGAGGGTAAGTCTGACTCACCACTAAAAACACCTAAAAAGACTGCTCTAGAAGTTACAATGGACGAATACAATAAGGAGTTTACTAGTTTAGTTAAGTATGTTATTAATAAATCATAATGGTAAATATAAATAAAGAGTTTGATAAGTTACTGAAGAAGTTTTTGCCTAAGTTTATTAAGGCTATTAAAATAGATTATGGCACAGGTTCGGCATTTACTATTGTAGATTCTAAGAGACAAGGTAAAAAAACATCCATGAATCCTCTTGACATGACAAAGAAAGATCAAGAAATCAATATTAAAACCATTGAAGAGTTAGTAAGAGGCGTTAATAATGATATGGCAAGAAATATCAATTATTTACTAAATCAGGCAGTTATAGAGAAATGGAGTAATAAAATGTTGGCAAAAGAGCTCGATGGTGTCTTTGATAAGGATAGTCCTAATTATTTCAATTACAAGAACAGGAATTTGACAATAGCAACAACAGAAAGTTTTAGAATAATGAATACTGGTCAGTTTAATACTGCAAAAAGACTAAAATTCACACATAAATATTTGTTTAATGTTTTAGACTCTAAAACAGGAGCTGATAGTGAGATTGCAGAGAGTAAGTATGGTAGTGAGGATAAGGCTATACCAATAGATAATCCTTTTACTTATACTTATTCAGGAAAGAAACGAGTTTACATGTTACCACCTGATAGACCAAACGACAGAAGTATGGTTATATACACAATGAAAGATGCTTAAAATAATTAAGAAAGATAATATAATTCAAGACGGAGATATATCCGCACAGATTAAAGGAAAACTAATAAAGTTTTATTTTTATAACAAATATCCTGCAGTAATGGTACAAATAGAGAACAATGATCATGAAGTTATTTGGCAAGGAAATCTAGACCAAGAACACATGAACATATATCCCAGGAAGTTAATATCAATACTTGATGATACTAAGATTGAGAATTATTACTTATATCCTGACAGTGAAGATGTTAATAATTTATTTATCAGAATAACAGGCTTACAAGAAGGTCAGAGTATTAACCAGATAAAAGTATTGTACGAAGACACACAAGTGAATATAAGTAATTAAGTTTATAAATATCTTTGTTTGTAAAGTTGTATGGGTTACAAATTTAATCAATTAACAGCACCAGGTACTAGCGAGGTAACCAATGCCCGTAGTATGAAGAGTCATGTATGCCAGTTTGTTGTGGCAAGTATAGATACAAACGTTGTAATACGTTTTGAGGGTTCTCTTGATGGGACGAACTATTTTAATATAAATCCCAACGGAGACACGACAATCACAGCCAATGGAACTTACGCAATAAGTAAGTCTAACATGCCTTTACTTAATGTTAGAGTAGTTTTTGTTAGTGAAGCAGGTGGTACTGCAGCGACAGTAGATGCATTGTATGAAGGGTACGAATAAAGAATGGGAAATCTAATAAACGCAGATTTAGTAGAAGGTTTCACTTATGAGTATGCAATAGTAAAAGATGAAAAAGCAAATGGAAGTCAAAGTGGAACATTTACATCAGGAGCATGGCGGACTAGAGTTTTTAGTGATATTGATACTAATATTGATGGAGTTAGTTTAAGCAGTAATCAGATCACATTACCTGCAGGAACATATAAAATAAATGCAAAAGCTGCAGGATATAAAGTAGGAACACATAGAGCGAAGTTAGTTAATGTTACTGATACTGCAGATGTAATATTGGGTAGTATTGGAACAGCACATTCAGATGGTATGACGATATATTCTTTTGTGGAAGGAGTTTTTACAATTACTGCAGGAAAAGTTTTCGAACTACAGCATAGATGTTATACAACCCAAACTAATAATGGTTTCGGAGGTCCAGGAGCATTATTTGGAACAGATGTTGAGATTTACGCACAAGTAGAAATAATTAAAATAGCATAAAAATGGATAGAAATAGAATAATAACAAATTTAGTGCCAGACATTAAACAGTTCAACCCTGCTTGTTTAGATTTTACAGAGCAAGAAGCAAGAGATAAAGGTTTATGGACAGACGAAAGACCAATGCCAACACCAGAACAGGTTACTGCAGAGGATATACAAATAAAGGCTCATGATTTAGTTACAGAGTATATTGGTAAGAGACAAGAAGAATATCCTTCTATAACAGAACAGATGGACATGCTTTATTGGGATACTGTTAATGGTACAAATGTTTGGAGAACTAAAATTGAAGAAATTAAAACCAAATACCCAAAACCTTTATAAGTTTTATATTTTATAATCTTATTATGACTAAACTAATAGGAACTTTAGCAGGACCTGGTACAATAGATGAAGACGATATTAAACGTCATGAGCATCATAAGATAACATTAAATGTGAGTAATTTTGTAGCTACTGTTACAATTAAGATAGAAGAATTAACAAATCCATCAAGTAATAGCACTAATTTAGACTCACAAGACAGGAGTTTTACTATTACAGAGAACGGTGATACTACTTTTGTTTTAGAGAATCAGAGGATAGATAAATTACGAATTAATTTTGTTTCAGGTGATGCAACCATAAATGCATACTATAAGGGCTGGTAAATGGGAAGAACATATTATTTAAACAGAGGAGCTGCAACAACAAGCAGCAGTGGTAGTGGTTCAGTTAATATACCTGCAGATATAATAAAGGATTATATTACGCATGACCTTGACGAAGCATCAAACCCTATTAGTTATATTGGTAAGCTAAACAATGACGGTGACTGGTTACTTGTTAAGATGAACGAGACATCACAGCTTGATTTAACTTATGCTAACGTATCCAATAATTCAAGTTATTCTACTTATGCTACAGCTTATGCAGCAAGGGCTAGTTTAACTTATGCAGACCTTGACCAATTAACTTTTGATAGTAGTACTATACCAGTGTCATCATCTAAAATAATGGGCGAGAGTTTGATTACTGGTGAGTTCGAGCATATTAACACAATAAATAAAGCTTTACAGGTAATTGATACATCACCAGCCCAAAAACCAATAGACACATATTTTTCTAAAGTAGTTGGTATTCCAAAAACATTAGCATCTAATACTGTAATAGATTCATATACGATAACTATGTCAGCAGGTCATGGATTAATAGCAAATGATGAGTTATTAATCGCAGAGAACGGTAGTGACGTAAAATCATTTAATTGTAAAGTGTTATCAGTAGCAACTAATGTATTAACGTTAGATAGTCCATTGGATAATATTTATACAAGTGCAAATGCTGTAGTTTTAAAATTAACAAAAGAATTGAATGTTGATGGAAGTACTACAGTAGCTAAGTTTGATATACCAAATGAAACAACAACAGAGTTCCACATTACAAGAATCATTATTCATTTAACTGATGCTGATGAGATGGATGATGCTAAGTTTGGAAGTTTAACTGCATTAACTAGAGGAATAATATTTAGAAAGAAGAATAGTGATGGCAGTTATAATAATATATTTAACGTTAAAAATAATGGAGAATTCGGTGAGTTAGCTTATGATATAGCTTACCAAGACGCAGCTAAGCATGGTACTTATGGATTACATTGTAGGATTACTTATGGTGGCATATCTAAGCATGGTACTATATTTAAAATTAGTGAAGGTGAAGCATTAGAGATTTTAATACAAGATAACTTATTAGCTTTAGATTCATTTAGAATAATAGCTCAAGGTCATTTTGGGTTACTACCATTATAACTAACCAATTAATTTATAAATATATTACATTATAGTTAATATATGGTACTAACAGACACAGACTGGGAAGTTACAAGATCCAGTGGAAATATTAGATACATAGGAGATGACCATGGTGGCTCAAGCCCATCATACGCAACAGTGATTGAATTTCATAGATGGCTACAAGATTTAGCAGATGATGCTAGTAGTACAGGAGATGATGAGGTAGATATAACTGATGAACTACCTTCAAATAGAAGTACAGACAATATTATTACTTTATTAGGTAATTACAACATAGACGATACTGCAGGAGAGCATTTATATGATGGTAGTATAATCCAGAACGATGGAGACGACATCTATGACGGTATAGTTAATTTTGGGAATGCAGAAGTGCAAATACAAATAATCCAAAACGGTGCACTTCTGTCTGATGATTGGTGGAATTATGATGGAGCAGGATTGAATGCAGACTCAACTTCAGGTATTTCACACAGGTTCATGATTAAGGTAAGAAGTGGTGGTACTGATATTGATAACAGAAAGTTAATTGGTACTTGTAGAAGATATACGTATACTTATTCAGAGTTCGTTATTAATGCAACTGCAAGAGGTAACAACGTATTTGCTTTGACAGATTCAAGTGACTTAAACAATAGTACATCAGCAGGAACAGTAGCAGGATGGTCAACAATAGTAAATAATTCAGAAGGATATATTGAAATAGATGTAAATAATGATGGTACAGATGAACCTTATTACTCTGAATGGGATAGAGCAACTTATAGTATTAACCAATTCTATGAAAGAATGAAATGGTTAACCAGAGATGGTAGTACAGAAACTATTTATGGTCTTAATGGTGAATTATTTAGAGGGGTAACTCACGAAATCCCTATCGATGGTAATACTGGAACTTTTAATGATTATGAACCAGTAAGTTGGACAGGCGGAACTGGTCAAATGTTAGCTATTGATAGCACTACAGCTGGAACTAAGATGTGGATTCAGTTACTTACTGGAACAGCACCAGCAGATGGAACAACAATAACTGGTGGTTCTTCAAGTGCAACAGCAGATGTTGATGGTAGTTTTACTGAAAGAAGTATTAGTAAACCATTTTGTGGAGCTTCAACAGGTTCAGCATTAATCTCAGGATATGGATTTGCTTTAGAAATTGCAGACTTAACAAAAGATGATAGGATTCAAGATTTGAATGGTACAACAAACGCACCACCAAACTTAGTTACATTCACTGTAGGTGGACTGGTATCAGGAGAAGACAGAGTATTAGTAGCTCCTTGGGATGGTACAAGTTATGATGCAGAAGGGAACCCTGCAATAGAAAAAGACCAATTAGCAACTAATACAGGTTACTCTGGTTCATCAGTTACAAGTATTGTTGTTACTACAGCAATTCCTTCTGATACTCCTTCAACAGGTGATATAAGAATCGAAACAGCAAGTGGTAAATATCAAGAAGTAGAATACACAAATTGGACAGGTTCAACGTTTACTATTGTAAGTACTAATTTCAGTAGTGATAATGTTCCTAGTGGTGCTGATGTATGGATTGCTTATATTGATGAATTGGCAACGAGTACAACTGCAACATTCCAGAGTTTGTATAGTACAGAAAGAAGTTTAGTTGTAATAGCAAGAGACGGTGGTGCAAGTCCAATTAAACAATTTATCTCAAGTGCAACTTTAGGAAGTTCAGGTGGAAGTGTAACAATTATTCGTACAAGTGATGAATAAAATGATAGTAAAGAACCATAATAATGAGGATGTAGAAATAGAGTCTATTAAGCGTATTAAAGGTGCTAATAACACTTACTATTTCATTGTTAAGGTTCATACTTCAATAGGTTCAACAGAGATTTATCCTTATGAATATTTTCAAGAATATAATCCAGACTTTAACTGGTCACAGGTAGAATAAGATGGCTAACAAAACTATAACAAGCGATACAGATATGGAAAGCTTAATAGCTACTGGTTTAAACAATGGAGAGAATATTACTATTAATAACGGTGCAGTTCTTACTTGTACTGAAACTCCAAGTGTTCTTATTGGTAAAGTTACTATTAATCAAGGAGAGTTACATATTGATGGTACTAATATTTCTAGTGATAATGTTATTAATTTTGTTGGTGAAGGTGGTTTAATATCTGGTGCTAATGATGAGACGATTACAGTTAATGGACAAGGAAAATTAAATATAACAGGTGATTGGTTTGATATTGGTACAACTGATGGAACAAATTCACAAGTTATAGATTTATCAACTACAACAGGGTGTGGCTACTGGGAAAAAGATAGTGCTGATTTTTGTGTTGATGTTATTCCTATGATACAGATAGAGACTGGTAGAAGGATTGATTATGATAATGCCACAGGAACAACACCGAGTGTTGGTGATTGGATTTATTTGACTAGTGACAGAACGGTCATGGGTAAAGTCAAGAGTGTAGGTACTGGTTATTTAGTAGTGTGGTTATTAACAGGTTCATTATCTGATAATGATGCAATACAGTGTAGAAAAGTTGTTGATGATAAAGGTCCTGATATGCAAATCAGTTGGACTGCTAATGTTAATAATGCCAGTGGGGATATTAAAGAAGCTGGTGTTTATATGGAGTTCGGTAATGCTCGATGCGCAGGGACTAATTATATATCCAGTTTTGGTAACGGTCTTGGAGGGTTGGTATTTATACATGAGTTTCAAAGTACTGATTTAACGCTTGGTAGTAATACTGGTAGTGGTTTTGGGGGATTTGTTCCCCCTTCCGGCTGTAATATTAGAGTACCTAATGTGATTGTAAACACATCATCTTTAACAGACGAGAGTTCTGGAACTCCTTACCCAGATGGTGAAGCTTTTGGATGTGCAACTAACAATAATGAGACAGGATGGTATCAGATAGAATGCTCAGCTGGTGGAGAAATTTATATGAGTATTTGTAATTGGGGTAATGCTTTTACTAACGATTCACAAGCAAGTAAATATGATTGTGAATATGTTGGTACTGTAATAAATATAGGTAGTAATATTGCAGGAAGTAGAACAAGTTATCATCATTGTGTTGTTTGTCAATCAATAGAGATAAACGCAAGAAACAATCAATATTATTTTGGTAATGTTCAAGATTTAGTATCTGGTGCTGATGTAACTTTTTGTATGGCAGTGATGGCAAAAGGAGAAAGATTTTCTATTGGTGGAGCGACTAGTATTGGAGTTGATATTAGTGATTGTATTTATACCTGTCCGAGGGCTAGTACGGCTTATGCTACTGGTGGAGGATATACATTTATAACAGTTGATGGTGGTAGTTTTAAAAATAACTGCTTCTTCGGAAATAATCATATTGACCAATCACAAGCATTTACTATAAGTACAAGTCCTAATATTTTGATTGAAAATTGTCAAATAAGTATGACTCAAGATTATACTGAGCAAACATCAGAAAGAAGTGGTATAAGAGCCTCTAACTCTACCGATGTTATGATTAGGGGTGTTAATTTTATTGGTAATGGTACACCTGGAGATATGGTTATTTATTTACTTGACCAGTCAGGGGCTAAGATTAGAGCTATTGGTATGATTGATGATAAGATTGATTTAGGTGTTGATGGAGAATATGTAGTTCAAGTAAATGGTTTATGTGATAGAATTGATGTTGCAAGATTATGGTTTAATAAAAGTTCAACGGTTACAGAAGAATTTTGTGTAGTTCCAACAACAGCTAAAACTGTTCTTGTTCAAAATTGTAGTAGTAAATATGCAGCAGAAGTTCAACCATCTGGAGGTGCTAATACTAGGTTTAAAGGTTTACATGGTGGTTCAGGAACTCCTGGTGGTAGTACTAGTTGGGAAGACCAATATGTGGGTTCTTATGGTAATAGTTTTCATGATGGTTTTAGAAGTGATACTGTTGGTACTATTGCTTGTTTAATGATAACACCTTCGTCCATTGCAGACCAAACAACCATAATAGCAGGTAATCCATTATTCTTTAAAGATGGTGACTTGAATATGTCAAATGGAGATATAATTGAATTTGAGATGGATTATTTTGCTAAAGGACATACAGGATTTAGTGGAACATATACTGCAACAACAGGAACGAGCAGTTGGGGTGCTAATGAATGGAGTAATGTAACTCTTGATTTCCAGTATCAATTAGAAGGTGGAAGCTGGAACGGCACATGGTTGAATGTTAGAACAGCTAGTAACTGGACTGGAATAACTGGAGATATTGAAGAAGGTGTTAAGCTTAAGTTTAGATTTACTGCAACTGGAACTCAAAATGATATGAGTATGTTACTTATTGATACAACAACAACTCTAACAGCACAAAAAGATAACTTTTATCCTATAGACCAAGATACAGTAACTGTTCAAATTAAAGTTACAACAGCAGATGGTACTCCTATTAATGGTGCAAGAGTCTATATTACTAAAGATATTGGTGGTGATGTAGTATTGGAAGGATTAACTAATTCAAGCGGTATAGTGGAAGATACAGAGTATATTTATTCAAGTGATGAAGCTATTAGTGGTTATGCTAGAAAGAGTACTAGTAGTCCTTATTATAAACAAGGTAATGTAACAGGAACAATAACTAATACTGGAGTATTAATGACAGCAGTATTAATCTTAGATGAATAAAATGAGCGAAGTAGAACAGAAAAATATATTGGCTATAAAACAACATAGTGAAAACACTAGAAAATTAGTAAGAGAGTTAGAACAAAAACTTAATTCTATTACTAGTTTAAACCTTAAAGTTTTAGAACTAGAAAACCAAGTTAGAGCTTTGCAAGTTAAAGTTCATACAGGGGGTGCTACAAGTGGTAACAATTAATTGGGCAACTAAAGTTATTAGTATTCTCCGTTCAGAACTAACTCCAATTAGTGGTACTCTTTATGAGTTAGATACTGATTGGTTCAGAAAGCAATTAAAAGATATTGAGGATAGCAGTGATGGTATGGCTTTCGAAAGAACTCATAAACATAACACTGAGGTAACTGTTGCTGGTGTAACTTATGCTAGATTTATAGAAATCATTAATGGATATTCAATTACATTTGAAGATGATTATTATTCTGTTAGATTAACTGGCAGTAATAATAATATATTTGATATACAAAATGGGATTTTGAATCAAAATCACGTTCAAGTTATTCCAGGTAACTCGGCAGGATTAATAGTAGTAACTGAAGATACAGGAAGTGGTTTAACGTCTGAAGAACATAATAAACTAATGAAAACATTAGAACAAGGTAAATTTATTGCCTTAAAATAATTTATTTATTATTTAATATATACTCATCAACAGCTAATTCTATAACCCTACTAAGCACTCTACCACTCTTAGCACACCACTCTTCCCATTCCATTACTTTAGCAATATCAACATAGATTGTTTTACTTTCTTTTACCATATTTAACTAAAAATAGACTTATATATAAGTGTTATTTACCCTACTGCAGTGTATACACGTCTAAACCGTTTATAAACAAAAATAGCTGATATATTATTAATTCTAAAAGAATGGCAGAAAACGACAACATTGCTTATGAGAAATTCAATTTAATTGAAGTTAAATCAGAAGTAGATGGTACTAAAGATTTTTTCATTGAGGGTCATATATCAACAACAGACCCTGATAGTGTAAACGATATTGTTACTAGCGAAGGTCAGGACAATTTGGTTGAAGAAATGAACGTTAAAGACATTACTATGGACTTGGACCATGAAAGTTTCAGGAAAGAGGACGGTAGTGTACCAGATAGGGATTTGAATAAGATACCTGTAGCTAAAGTAGTGGAATCCAAGAGGACAACTATTGGAGCTTATGTAAAGGCTATATTAAACAAAGACCATCCAAACTTTAAAAGCATTCTAGCATCTATCAAGAACGGGTTTCTACATTCTTTCAGTATTGCTTATCACGTTAAAGAGGCTGTTAATAAAATCATTGACGGAAACCAATTCAGGTTACTGAATAAGGTTGAGTTGAGGAATGTTGGTATCACAGGCAACCCTGCTAATACTAATGCGACATTCTCAGTTTCATTAAAATCACAAATAAAAAAAATGGAAGAAAAAATAGAAGAGGTTAAAGTAGAAGAAGTTACTTTGACTGAAATTAAATCTTCAATTGATTCACTTAAAGAGGAAATCATTAATTTGAAATCCGATGAACCAGAGGCAGAACCTGCAAAGGAAGAAGCACCTGTTGCTGAATCAGCAGAAGTGAAATCTCTTAAAGAAGAGAATGAAGCAATGAAGTCAGAATTAGCTGATTTGAAAAGCAAACTAAAAGAGCCTGTTATGACAGGAGCTGTTGAGACTGAAGTTAAGTCACAAACAGAAGAACAAAAGAAGTCAATGAATTTTGACTCATACATATACTAAAATGGCAAATTTCGGAAGCGGAGCAGATATAAACCCTAACGTTGCATTCCACAACTCCTTTATGGGAGCAGTGGCAGACCAACAAGTATACAGTGACCCTATGGGAGCTTATAAAAGGGTAGGAGTTAAGAGTAACTTAGCACCACAATTATGGGACAGATTTGAAGCAATTCAAACTGAAATGAAATCAACAACTACTACAACAGGTGGTACAGGTCTTACAGATAATGTATTAATCCCTATTTCACATGATAATAAAGTGGTTGATTTAACAAGGAAACAAACTCCAGCAGTTACTATTATACCTAGAGTAGCTAACCAAGGAATTGTAGCACCTTACAAACAAATTACTGATAAAGGTTCAGCAAGTTTCCAAGTAGAGAATGCAGCAATCCCTGTAAACGACTTTACACCTGACGTATCCAGTGTAAACATGAAATTCATGTACGCTAGAGGAAGTGTAACAGGTCCAGTACAGAAAGCAGCACCAGGTCATACATTGACAGGTTTCCAACCATCAGGTGGAGCAGTAGGAAGTTTTGCTGACCAGTCTGCAGGTAACATGAACCAGTTTAATGTATTAGTTCAAGCAGCAGCTATGAGAGAGAAGGAAGAAGATACAATCTTTAATGGTGACGCTTCAACTGACGCTAAAGAATACTCAGGTATAATTAAGATTCTAGGAGTTACTAATACAGTTGATAAGAACACATCAGCATTAGACCTTAAAGATTATAATACTTGTGCAAGATACGCATTCGAAGACGGTGGTTTACCAAGTGTAGCATTCTGTGATACATCAACATTCCAAGATACTCTTGATTTGATTGATGCTAAGCAAGGATTCTTCCAAGGAGCTACAGCTACAGAATACGGTTTCACTAGTGTAAAACTAAACGTAGGACATGGTCAAATTGATTTAATCCAAAGTAGATTCTTAAGTTCATCTTCAGGAAGTAAAGCAGTTTACATGCTTGACTTGAGTGTATGGGAAATGAGAGTTCTTTTGGATATGACTTTTGAAAGACTAGCAAAAACTAGAGATAGTGATGAGTTCATGTTAAAAATGTATGAGGTATTATTATGTAGAGCACCTCAGTTTAACGGTTCTATTACGGAGATAGCATAAAATGGCAGCATTAGTAGAAGGTACAGATTATTGGGTGCGTAGAGCATCAACAGACGGAGCTACTACTTTAGCAATTTACACAGTTGCAACAGTAGATGACGCTGACACATTGACAGTGACATTAGCAGATTACGGTATTGACGCAGTATTAGGTGTGGATGGTTACATTCATACAACTACTGATAGTGTAATTGTAGCAGAATCACCTACAACAGCAGTAAGTACAGGAGTACTAACTATTACTGTTGGTGGTTCAACTGATAACAAGAAAAGAGCTTTCAGAGTATTGGGGGTTTAAATAAATGGCTAATGTAAACGCAGCTGCAGTGGAAATCCTTCCACAAGCTGGTGCTGATTCAAAAGGGCAGAAGATTGGTCTTATTGATTCAGTTGCTAAAGCAGCACAGAATGATACTGTTACAGTGACTAACGCATCTAGTGTACAAGTATTATCATGTATTGATGATACTACTGGAGCATTCGAAGCTCACACAGTTTCAGGTGGTGTTATTACAATGACATCAGTAACTACAGGAGCAAAAACATTAATGATTTTGTACAGGTAATTAATTTTACTTGTTTTATTTCTAAAAGAAATCTTTATAAATAACTATATTCTAAATATTAGTATCTATGGCATTCCCTAAGAAAGAAGAAAAGCAAGAAGTAAAGCAAGAAGCTACAAAACATGAAGCTAAACCTGAAGTTAAAGAGACACCTATTCCAGCACCAAAGCCTGAAATTAAGGAAGTTTTAGTTGAGACAAAGATTGATACATCAACTAGACCTACATCGTTTGAAGACAGAGCTAGAATAGAAGCAGAAGTTAAAATGATTAAGATAGGTACAGATGCAAGTGGTAATACTATTTTCAAGCGTTCTGATAGAATTACAGTAGAAGATAAGAAAAAAAGGGAGTCCATGCTTGATAAAATCAAGAAAGGATTACCATTCTAATTTTAACAACACTTTTATAAATAATAGAAATCAATAATTTATTATGGCAAACTTAGTAAGCATTGATGATATAAGAAATTCATCAGGAGCAACAACTGCATTAATAGAAGATGCAAAGATAACAGACATAATAACTAAATCTCAATCACAAGCCCTGTCTACTTGGAAGATATTTACAATACCAACTAAGGTGTTTGAAATAAGAGACGGTACAAACAGTCAAGACGCTGTAGTAAATCTACCTAATGATGAAACAATAGTTAGATATCCATATATATGGAAAATGTTACAATTGAATGTACAAGAATCTGATTTAGATTTAGAATACATACAGATTAATCCTGAACGTGGTACTTTTAGAATCCAACAAGGAGAGGGTACTGCATACCAATACATTTACGGATACAGGACAAGGATAAAGTATTTATCAGCATTCATGGAGAGAACAACCACTATTACAGAATCAAGTGATGCAACAGTAGCAGGAACAAGTATAGCAATAGCAGTAGATGATGAAACAGGTTTTGCTGCAGATGATTGGGTAGTACTAGAAGGAGCTGATGGTAATATTGAGGCTGCACAAGTAACAGCAACTGACACTGACGAGATAACAGTAGATGAACTAATCCAAACACATGAAACTAATACTGTTATAACTTTATTACAGACTGATGATGCATTAACACAATTTGTTTTATACGATGCAGCAACTAACGTGGCTAATTACATAGTAGGTAATACAAGTAACCTGGCAACAAGCTATACTTATCCAGAATATAGTACTACCGTTGGTGTTGCGTACACCCATTGGAGAGAGTCTGCAGAAAGGTTTGCACGTAAGAGAGACGAGTTCAAGGCTAAGATAGAGCTAAAACTAAATGCTATGAGTTAATCTTTAATTATATTTTTCTTTATATTAACTTTATACATACATTTAGGACATTGTGCATAATAAACATTAAGACCCTTATATTTCCAAACCCAACCACAATGATGACATTTGATTTTAGTCATTTTAAATCATATCATTAAATGTTTCTTTAAGTGTATAATCATTACCAAAACAATATATAGGAGTAATAAGTAACATTAAAAAAAGTAAAAATAATACAGGTATAATTAATAATATAAAAGATATAATTTCCCTTATTTTTTTAAAATTCTTATATTTCATTCTAATCCATACCTCTTTTTTGTTCTTGATATCTTTCAAACTCTCTTTCTTTAATATCATCTTCTGACCTTTGAGTTTGTTCTTCTTCTGTT
>Ga0164310_10000761_pt1 | contig 17676 bp, 17 predicted proteins | sample GuaBasSedimGuay1_FD_121795 | JGI IMG/M metagenome (GOLD analysis project Ga0164310, IMG submission 121795) | Subseafloor sediment microbial communities from Guaymas Basin, Gulf of California, Mexico - Guay1, Core 4569-9, 0-3 cm | ecosystem: Environmental > Aquatic > Marine > Hydrothermal vents... | reverse complement strand
ATAATTAGAGGAATACTTTTATATGGGGAGGGGTGTGTTGTGACTACTAATAAACCTATAAAATTAGAAGCAGAAATTCAAATATTAGAGGAAACTGAAGAGCTGAAAAAAGAAGTTGCTGCTATGGTGGAGTTTCCGAAAAATAAAACCCCTGATATGTTGTTTTTTTCTGGGTGTTTTATGTCTTCTGGTGAAAATTTGAATCATGCTTATTTCATGCCATCAGAGATGGTAAAGGCCAGTTCTAGTATTGTGAATAAACCATTGGATATAGAACATGCTGAGGAAGAAATTGTAGGTCATATTTATTCTAGTGCTTTTGTGGATCATAGTGGAAAAGCATTAGATATTAGTGAATTATCTGGTATGGATGAAGAAGCTTTGAATAAAATGGATATTGACGTAATGATTGGAGGTATAGTCTATAAAAGTCGTTTTCCAGAATTAGCCGAAGAGGTTCAGAAGGGCAAATGGAAATTATCTATGGAGACTTATTTTCAAAATTATGATGTTAAAGTAGGTGATTTAATTTTGTCTAAAAAAGAAGCGGAAGCCATGGGCTTGGCTTCGTCTGATGTTCTAGGTAAGGCGGCTAGAATAGTTAAAAAAGGAGCCGCAATAGCTTCTGGAGAAATAGCAAGGGTGTTAAGAGATTTAATGTTTTCTGGATGTGGTTTAGTAAAACAACCCGCTAATCCAAGGTCTTTGATATTTGAAACTGCTAAAAAACATGAAGAAGAAGGTATTATTGTTGTAGAATTAGATAAAGAAGATAAGGTGGAAACATCTAATAAAAGAGAAAGGTCTGATATTGATGTTGTTGATATTAGAAAACAAACAAGTGTAGGTATTTGTGTTAGTTACAAAAAGTATGTTTATGCTAGTGAGCCGCCTGGACCAGACACTGAAATTTTACATGAGAATTGGTGCACATTGTTTGATGCTGCATGTACGTCTTTTGGCCATGATGTAACTGATCCAAATTGTTTACGTTGTCAAGCAGAAAGAAAAGCTGTTGAATATACTAAGGCCAGGTTGCAAGCAGATGAAGAAAGCAACAATAGAGGCAAATTGTTGTTAGAATTAAAAGAGTTGTTACAAAAAATTTAATAAGGAGGTAATCGCTCATGCCACAGGCAAGATTGACTGGACGTAGCATACCCAAGGTTGTTAGAGTTAATGCTGATGATGATAAGGCATGTTTGTACAAAAACTTGGGTAATGGTCGTAGAGTCCCATTTATTTGGGGTGATACGGTAACATTGGCATCTGGTACTACTGAAGTGGTAGTAGCTAGCGGTGTTAGTTTTAACGACTTTACTCCCGAAACTGGTATAATTCAGGTTACTCCGGTGTTTACAGTAGCAAGTGGTGTTACATATAATACCACTGTTCTTGGTAAAGTTTATGTTGAAAAAGATGTAACTAATAAAACACTTAAATTGAAATCTACAGTGACTGCTGCCGCGGACACTGATTTTGATATTACTGTGTTTTTAGGTGACTATGCTACATTTACTTCAAGCTCTTCAAATCAGATTTGGAAGCGAAGAGATTCAAGTTCAATGTAATAGAAAAGATTTAAGGCTATAGGACAAGGTTTATAAGTAAATTTGAATGATTTTTAAATAACATGGAGGTTGGTTTGGTATTTGGCAAATTTACGAAAATTTTATAAGGAGGTTTATTTTCTATGAATGATCAACTAGCTACTAATGTCGAAGCTATTGTTGATGAAATCTTTAAGAAAAAAGAAGAAGCAGAGATGAAGAAAGAGACTGAGGCAGCATTGAATGATGCTGCTGCTACTATTACGGAGCTTAATGCATCCTTAGAGGCAAAGGATACTGAGCATAAAGCCGAAGTTGAAAGTCTTCAGGAATCTATTGCTTCTCTTGAAACCCAACTAAATGAGGTTGTGGAAGCCAAAAAGGCGCTTGAAGATGAAAAAGCAAGTTTCGATGAAGAAAAAGAACGGTTGACTAAGCGATCTGAAGCTGCTGAAGAAGAATTGGATAATATGAAGAAAGATCAGTTGGCTGCCGAAAGAATGGCGGATCTTAAAACAGCTGGTGTTGCTTCTACCGATAAAGAAGCTCAGCGTGATAAAGTCAGAGAAATGACTGATGAAGATTTTGCTTCTTATAAAGAAGAATTGGTTTCTGTTAGATCTTATGTCATTAAAGAACTTGAGGATGCTGGGAACAGCGCCGATGATTCTGAAGAGGCTAAGAAAGAGGAAGCCAGAAAGAAAGAAGAAGCGGAACGGAAAAAAGAAGTATTGGCAACAAGGCTTGAAGAATTAAAGGAAGCCGGTGCTGAAATTACAGACGAAGAAGAAATTGCTAAAATAAAGGATATGACAGATGAAGATTTCGTGTCATACAAAGATGAAGCGGTTGCTGCTTTAAGTTCTAGTGATGATGACAGCATCGATCCAATGAAGGCTGTTGCTGCGGCTCTTAATATGGAGTATGAACCAGCTAAAGATGTACTGGCTAAGTATCGTGAACTTGGTGCTCAGATGGCTGAAAATATTAAGAGTAAACAAAAGATACAGTAAATTTGAAATTTTTTTTGTAAATTATATATAAGGAGGAATGGTAATTATGTTTATTCCCAGACATCCTGTAGTGGAGAATCAATTTTGTCAATTTAATGAGACAAGCACGTCTACTGGTGTAGGTGCTGTACTCGCATACGCTGGTGCTGTGTGTTATCTTGTTAATGCCGCGGCAAATCAGGACGCTATTGTTGACCTTTATACTGCCGGTGATACTTATACTTCTCCTGAGAATTCGCCTTTTGGATTCTTAATGCAGAAAGTTAAGGCTGGGTATCATCAAGTACACCCATCTGGTTTTTATATGCCTGGAGATTTAGGATCTTCAGATGTTATTGCACAGCCTAAGTATAATGCAAGTGGTCAAATTAATGGTACTAAGTTTGCTCCTGTTGGCGTGGCGCATTTAGGTATTTGGGATACAGTTCACTATACTGTTGCTACTAAAGGTACGGATATTATGAAACCTGGTGATCATCTTTACATTGATAAAACCGGTGGGTACTGTAAAGTAAGTAATAGTAGTGCTAATCAGCCAGATGGTGTTAATACATCTGTTGCTAAAGTAGTTAAGGGTGCTAGTGCAGCACAGGTCGAGGCTAATATCGACAATACTACTTTGTATCCTATCAGAATTAAACTTCTAGTGTAATCTAGATTAAATATAAAAAGTTGAATTATGGATCAATGTGTTTATCGCATCCAAAACTCTTGAAGGAGGAAATAGCTATTATGGATAGAAAGGAAATGCAAAAACTTTTTAAGGCAACGGCTGCTATTAACACTCCGGAAGGTATGGCTGCATATAAGGCGTTTGCTGCAGCCCTTACTACACCTATCCTTCAAGCGGTTGAGCGCGAATCCATCATGAGACAGCTGTTTGCTGTTGAAAGACTTGGCCCTGGTGCCCAGGCAGTTTACCCAGTAGCGGAAGATTTTGAAATCCCAGTGTGGATTCTGCCAGGTCTCGGTTATGTCGCTCAGAACTTCATTGAAGGTATCGGAGAAGAGGTATATGTTCCTACGTTTAACGTTGATGCATCTGGTGATTGGAAGATTACTTATGCGAGGGATTCAAGAATTGATATACCCCAACGTGCCGCTGAGAAAGCCGCTAAAGCTATCGCTGATTATGAAGAAGAATGTGGATGGCGTGTGATTCTTCCCGCCGCTACATCTGCGTTTTCTGGTAAAGGACTGCTAGGATCGCGTCCCGCGCCTATCTACGAGATCAATCCCGCATCTACTGGTGCTGGATATCTGTCAAAAGAATTGATCAATAGAATGATTGTTGGTTTTAAGAGAGTAGGAAGAACACTTACAGATCTGTATGTATCTCCTGAAGATGCTGCTGATATTCGTGAATGGACTGATACAGATATTGACCCAGTGACCCGAAGAGAAATTTTTCAGGCTGCTGGTATGGGAAATATCTGGAATGTAACATTACATGAAATTCAGCATCTTGGTGCAACTGGTCTTTATAATATTAATGGTAACGCTTCAGAGTATGGTAAATTTATTGCTGATGGTGGTGATGTGTATAATGCATACACCTTAGATAATGCAAATGTTACTAATGCTGATGGTACTATTGCTACAATAGGTGAAACTCAGGTAGTTGGTTTTGACCTTAGTGTTAATGACTCTCTTGTAATGCCTATTCGAAAAGAATACGATGCTTATGATGATCCTACATTGCTACGTGTTCAGAAACAAGGTTTCTTCGGATGGGAAGAAATTGGGTTCGCATGTCTTGATCCAAGAATGCTGGCTATTGGTGTAATTGATAGATCACTTTAATATCGTATAAATATATAGTGTCCTGTACTTTATGTACAGGGCACTGATACGATAGGATAAAGATATGTTGTTTTTTATATTAATACTTTTAGTAATAAATATAGAAGCAGTGACTAATATATTAAGTAAATCTAACCTCTTTAAACCTGTTAGAAAATTTTTATTTAACCGGTCTAATAACATAGGTGCGAGATTTTTGCATGATCTATTAGATTGTCCGTATTGTACTTCGATATGGGTTAGTTTGATTTATGTTATTGTATTTTATATAGTAGAGGTATACGCATTATCATCTGCGTTTATGTTTGTGATGTTAGTAATAGCTTTACATAGAATTTCAAATTTGTTACATCATATTATTGATAGAGTTGATAAGAATTCTGGATATGATATGGTATTGGACAAGGAAAACGATATATAAGTTTTAAAAAGGAGGAAAAGGTTATGGAAGGATATATTAAAAATACTTCTCCTACATGGAGACATGCTTTGAAAAGGTCTGTAGGCCCTGGAGAAAAAATTTCTTTAGATGATCTTTACGAACAATACGGAATTAAACATGATATTAAAGAAGGTAGTCAGTTTGTGAATTGGCTTCGACAAGTAAAGTTACGTAACACAGATATTTGGGAAATAAAGTATAAAGAATCTAAAAGCAAAAAGGAAAAGAAAATCGAGTCTAGTGTAGAAGATAAAAAGCTATTGACGAAATCTACACAATCATCTCCGTTTGTTAAAATCGAAGATAATCCTGAAGAATTAGCACATCTGTCTGTTAGACAAGCTCGTGACATTATTCCCAAATCTACAGATCAAAAAATGTTAAAATATGCATTAAATATGGCAAGTCAATTATCCAACAAAGATACTTTATGTAGAATGTTGAGAAAAAGAATACAAGAATTGGAACTTAGTAGGAGGTAATAAATGAATAGTTATATGCAGGGCTATGAGAGAAATACCCCATCTCCTAAGTTCTATAGCACTGTTGTAGTAGGTCATGGCGGGTATAATCCGGAAATTACTTATTACTATAATAATAATGATGAATTATTAATGGTAGAAGAAGTATGGCGAGGTAAAAAATTTACTCAAACTATTTCTGGGTCTAATTATGCTAATTACATTGTTAGTTATAGGACCACTTATAGTGCTTGGGAAGAAACAACTGTGTCTTAGATATGATTAGGATAAGTGAGGCAAGCTACTGATGATACGTCTGACTATAAGAGTTACGGATATTGAGAATGTTATGTTGTTATATTCTTATATTAGGATATATCGGTCTGATGATCGGTATGGGACATACACTCATTTAGCTTTTGTGCCTCTTGTACCAGGCCAGTCTGAATATATTTATGATGATATTACAGGTACGCCTGATTATTGGTATAAATCTTCATATTATAGAGATGAAAGCATGGAAAGTGCTTTATCTGATCCGGCTCAAGGTACAGCGCCTACTTTATACACAGGCGCAACTTACCCTAATGAGATTGATTTTGATACAGATCAATTAACTATAATAAGAAAAATAAGAAGATATATTGGGGATTTTAAAGGATTGTCTAGAATATATCTTGAAGATTGTGAAGATAGAAGTTGTAATTATATATCAGAAGATAACAAAACTTTAGAACTGGATGAAAAGGGGTGGCCAGTTTATATATCATTATGCTCATTGAGTGATAGTACAACGGTGGAAAAAACTGACCTAAATGACCCTGTAGTTCAAGGTTATAAATATCTTACATTTAGTGGTACTTTAATGAGTGGTACCCAGTGTGTGTATGATATTATAAATGTTTGGTATTATACATTTAAATATTCTGATAGAGAAGTTTATGAAGCTTATGGCGATGCTATGATACCGCCTAATGTACCGACAGATAGTGTTACGCAAGACCATTTGATTTTACAGGCTTCGATTGATTTATTGGAAAACATGACTTCTGAAGATATGACTGAAGATGGAGCTACAATCAGAGATGATCAAAGTTTGTACGATCCATCTCCTGGTTTAAGGGAACGGGATAAGACAATCGGACGTCTTAAAGATATTTTGGATGCTTTGATTGATGAGTCTATTAAAAATGCGATAATAGCTCAAGCAGGTGTATTAATAGATTAATGTGAGGTAGGAAAAACTATGGCTGTAATATTAACTAGACGACGTAGTGGCGGTGGTTCTGGATCTTACGTAAATTTATTAATAGTTAATGAAGCCGCTGTAGGTTCTAAAAATAACTTAAATCGTATTTTTCAAACCGCTTATAACTATGTAGCCGGGACATTATCGGTTTATTATAATGGACAGAGATTAACTAAAGACAATGATTATAGGGAGCAGGATTCTAACGCATTTAGATTGGTTTACGTTAAGCCTTATAGTGATGATAATTTAGTTGTAGATTATCAAATACCTAATTAATACTTAATATTTAAGCGAGCCAAAATTCAAATAGGAGGAAGCATACAAAATGGCTAGAAGTTTAATAAGACAGTTAGAACAAATTAGACGTTCTGCTACTTATAATGACCAGGTGGTTAACGTTACTTCTGGTACTGTAGCAGAACCTACTGTATCCGGTTCGTTAGAGGATGACCTTAATGCTCTCCGTTCAATTACGCGTTTGACTAAGGGGTCTGCTAAATGGTATACTGATTTGGGTAATTATTTTGACCCGACTAATACTACTAGCGGAAGTGCAGAGCAGAAGGCGTTGAATCTAACTAATTTAAAGAATAACACCCTTGATGCTAAAACTGTTATTCTGGCTGTACAGGAAGACAATAGTGGAAGTGGTTATACTGTTTCTGGTACTTCGACTGGTATACTACTTACAAGTGGCAATTCGACAGTTTATAATAAAGCGTATGCAACTGCGGCTGATCGTACCGGTGGCTCAAGCGGTGCACTTCCGATTTTTTCTTCTGTAAGCGGTGATTATTGGGATGAAGGCGGTGCAGATCGTGTTTGCCGTGTAGATGTGTTAAATTCATCTAATGATTCACAGATGCAGGATACAAATGGTAATACTATTTACGCTAAGTTACATGACGGTGCCGATAATAGTGGAACTGGTGATGGTACCGATGTGTATGTGAGATTTTATGCTAATGATGCTGTATGTGACCTTTCAACTGTTACTGGTACTGTAACTTCTGTATATTTTATCGTTCCTGAACGTAGACGTATGACAGATGTTGAAGAGTACGAATGGCAGAGAACCGATTTTGTTAGTTCTTGGGAAGGCGATGTTGAGCTTCTTGAAGATATTATGAATTTATGGAGTTATACAGGTGCAAGTGATGGTATAGACAGTACTGCTGGTTCTTGGACTAATGCTACTGGAAATTACCCACTATCTGGTAATCCATCGGATTTACAGGCAGCTAGCGACGCATTGAATGATGCCGCTGGTGATAGAACTTATACTGAACAAAATTATGTTACAGATGCAGAAAGTTTTGCTGATTCTCTGGATGCATTGGATCAACAGGTAAAAGATAATGCTGACGCTATTGCAGCTGGTGCTGCTGATAAATATGTTGAAGAGGTTTCTGGTGATATTACGGCCGGTGTTGAGCACTCACTGCCTAATGGTTTGACTTATACTCCTGATGCAACTGTTGGTCAAGAAGGAAGTAATATGGATGTTTATGTTGGAGGTCAGTTACTTGCTGCTGATACTGGTGCGGCCGGTGTTAATGCCGATAGAGACTATGGTGAAACAAGTACGTCTGGTATTACATTCCGCTTTAATGTACAGGACGGTAGAAATATTACCTATATGATTAGACAGTAAAAAATCCAATAAAGGAGAGTATAACAAATGTCTAGAAGTCTATTAACTCAGTTAGAACAAATTAGGCGTTCAGCTACATATGATGATCAGGTAGCTGGTGCAGTTTCCGGTACTATAGCTGAGCCGACAGTCTCAGGTTCTCTTGAAGACGATCTTAATGTGTTAAGAACTATTATGAGGCTGGTTAAAGGAAGTACTAACTGGTATGATAACTTAGGTAATTATTTCGATCCAACCAATACTACTAGTGGAAACGGTGAGACTAAATCACTGGATTTGACTAATTTAAAAAATCACAGTATGGATGCGAAAACTGTTATCGTGCCGGTAGTTTCTGACAATAGCGGCTCAGGCTATTCAGTCAGTGGTACACAAGACGGTTTCTTAATGAATATCACTACTAGTTATGCTACGGCTACTGATAGACGTGGTCTTCCTATTTATCAAAGTACTAGCGGCGATTATTGGGATGAAGGCGGTGCTTTAGATGTTTGTGCTGTGGATATTCTTAGCGTGGCTAACAACGCATCTATAACAACTAGTGGTGGGGATGTTATTTATGGATTGTTCTATGATGCTGCTGATGAAGGCGGGACTGGAACTGGTACTGATGTTTATGTTAAATTTTATGCAAATGGTTCTCCTATAGGTTTTCCAAGTGGATATACAACTACAACTACAACTATTAGTGGTGGTTACACACCTCCAAGTGGTGATGATGTTGATTTCGATTTTGGTGGTGGATATGTCACACCAAGTGGTAATCTTGTTAATTTTGATTTTAATGAGTATTCTACCACTGGTGGTATTAAGGTAGTTTATCCTCATAGAAAAGTAATGACTAATGTTCAGGAATATGAGTGGTTCAGAACAGATTTTATTACTAAGGTAGAAGGAGATCCAATTTTTGTTGAAGATATTAGTAATCTTTGGAGTTATACTGGAGCGGTCGATGGAGTAGAATCTACTGCTGGTAGTTGGAATGCAACTACTGGTAACTATCCATTTGCTTCAGACCCGTCTGATTTACAGATAGCTATTGATGTGATGAATACAGCACTGGGTGATACAACATTTACTGAAGGTAATTATATGTCAGACGGAGATACTATAGCTTCAGGTATTAATGCATTAGATGAGCAGGTTAAAGATAATGCTGATGCTATTTCTGCAAATTTAGGTGTTAAATATACCGAAGATGTTAGTGTAACTATCCCTAGAAATACTTTACATGGTTTGCCTGCTGGTGTTACTTATACACCTGATTCAACCGCGGGCCAAGAAGGTAAAAATATGGATGTTTACGTCAATGGTCAATTGTTAATGGTTGATGCAAGTGGTGAATTAAGAGATTATGAAGAAACAACAGCTTCTGGTGTTACATTTAGGTTTAATGTGGTAGCAGATTCAAATATAGTTTATATGGTAAGGCAATAATTAAATATATAGGCGCGCTTCAGCGCGCCTATAAATATTTATAGATTTAGGAGGAAAAGGTAAAAATGAATATGAATCAATTTAGAAATGTTATAGATAATGCGCGCGATAATGAAGTAATTACTAAGGAAGAAGCGGGATTTATAGTTTTGTTGGCTAAGCGATTTAGACAAGATATTGAACGTAAATCAAAGGCAATGATGGCTTTACAAGGTGAAATCGCTCAGTTAAAGGCTAATGAAAAAGTAATTATTGATATTGTGCAGAATTTAGTTGCAGCTCAACAAAGAGCCGATGACCGGTATAGGATTATGAATGATATTAAGGAAAATAAGAGTAGGAAAGGCGTGGTTGTCGTGGAGTCTGAAGAAAGTAAAGACGACAACACATAATATATATATATATTTTAATATCAATTAATAGAGGAACCAAAGATGGCTAGAAGTCGTTTATCAGAGACACAGGTCTTCGATTCTGATTTTATGTCGGAGGACGAATACACAGCTCAATCCACAACGATGTCTGGCCATTTGTATGATCAAATGGTGTTGATTTCTGGTAGTTTGTCATATGAAATTAATGCTATTACTGATACTCTCACTAGTGGTTGTGTCCCATATTTCATTTCAGATACATTTAGTGATTCCCCAATAACAATTTCAGATATAGATATTGTAAGTATTGATGGTAGTATAGAAATACCAGCTGACCCTGGAGAAAATAATAATAGTAGAGGCACAATAACTACTATGACTGTAGATGCCAATACCTATGGTGTAGGATCTGCTTTACATTTAGATACCGATGGCCATTGGATAGAAGCAGACGCTGAAACATCTATGCCTTGTGAGGCACTTGCTTTAGAAGCTGGGGTTGGTAGTAAAAGAGTGCTTATGCAAGGATTTATTCGTAATGATAATTGGAATTGGACTACTGTTGGTGGTCTTATTTATGTATCTTGTGTTACTGGAGAACTTACACAAACCGCACCTAATGGATCTGGAGATTTTGTACAAATAGTGGGGTTTGCTACTCATGTTAATCGAATGTATTTTAATCCTCAATACACAATGGTAGAGATAGTTTAGTTGGAGATTATAACAATCTATGTGGATACTTGCGTTTTTTACAAATAACGGTGAACCAGCTTTAGGTCTTAGTCCTCTCGTTAAAGTTTTAGATGTTGAAACTGGATTGGCAGTTGTTAATGACGAGAATATGACAGAGACTGGGGATGGTTTCTATAGATACAGTTTCGAAACGTATGAGCCATCACGTGATTACGCTGTTATATGTGATAGTGTTACGCTTTCTGGATCTGAAAGGTATACCTACGCTTCAAGTGGGGAGTATGCTGAAGTACTTGATTCTATTGAATCAACTGTAGGTCTTGTAGATATACGTACTATTCTACTTAGAAAAATACAGACAAATAGATTAGAACTTTCGGATGGTGACACAGATAACTGGATATTATATGATGATGATAAGTCTACGCCATTTTTAACATTTAGTGTTCAAGATAAATCTGGAAGTTTAATTATTCAGCAACCCCATACCCCTTCTCGCCGAGGTATGGCAGATGGGGATATTTGTGGGTCTGGCATTTCACCGAGCGTTGAGATTTATATGCGTAAGTCTGTGTATGATCCTGATGATGATGGTATAGTAAGTGTAGCAGAAGGGGTTAGTGATGGTATTTATTCATCTACAGCATCTGGAATAAAATTTTCAGTTGATAATGCACATCATCCGTGTTATTTGGGAACTAAGTGTATTGATGAAAGCGGTATGGCTGATCAGTTTGTAGTTAAGTATGACGCTGCGGCTGATCGTTTAATTTATGGAGTTACAAATATTTCGGGTACTTTATCAGGTACTATACCACATCATTGGTTATTGCAATTAGATGCTGATGATCATCCACAATATATATTAGCTGATGGTACACGCCCATTTTCATCTACTGTATCTGGTGTTTATCCTATTGAGGATGCACATTTAACAACAAAGCAGTATGTGGATGATAAGATAACAACAGTAAGTGGGGATTTAACTAATAATTACTATACGAAGCAAGAAGTTTTAGATTTAATAGGACAAAACCAAGCAGGTACAGTGGCATTGAATTATAATGATAATCAGACAACTGTTATGTTTAATACGTCTTTTACTAGTGCTGATTATGCGCTGTTGGTTAGTATTGATAATATCTATGATTCAGAACCGTCTGAATATGCGATGACTATAGTGGATAAAACAACTACTGGGTTTAAAGTTCGCTATTCTGGTAAGATGGATTCTGGTAATTATATGTTGAATTGGTACGCAACATTATCTGGTGTTGCTGGTGGTGTGACACGTGGTTTATCACGTGCTTTATTTAATAATAGTATTACTGACCCAATAGAAAAAGATATTACAGCATTACCTGTTGATAGTACTATAGATCAACTTCCGGAAAGCAGCACCATAAATTCATTAAATAGTGATGTAGGATTAGGTAATAATAGTGTTGTATTAGATACAACTCCAAGTGGATATACAACACATGGGTATATTGTTGGTTGGGGCGGTGATGTGTCAACTGTAAATATCCAAGAAAATTTTAATGGTTTCGGTATACCTATGTATGTTCAACCTAATGGTAAATTTGGTATGTGCATGGCTGCTAGTGGTACTAATCAGATGCCGTGCGTAGTGTTGTCATTGGAGGAAGGGACAGGTTATAAGCAAGTATTATGGAAGGGTATCGCACGGAAGGGATCGTGGCATTGGAAGCCGGGTAATATAATTTATGTGTCTACAGTTGAGGGGGCGTTAACAAATAAGAAGCCTATCGATGGGTCATGGGTACAGCCGGTTGGTATAGCTATTGCTTCTGATACAATACGATTTGATCCTGGGTTTAATGTAGGAATAAATAAATAAAGGAGGAAAATAGATACTATGGCTAAGTTTAGAGGTAATGAATTATATTTAGCTGATGGTCAGCGTGTTCGTTTTGGTGATAGTCAAGATTCGAATATGTGGTGGGATCAAAATGCACCTCATCCAATAACAAATGGTGATTTACGTGTTGATACTACTGTTAGTGGTGTTGATCCAATTTATGATTATCATTTAACTACTAAGTATTATGTAGATGATGAAATATCTACATTAAGTGGTACAATACCTTATGATCATGGTGCTTTAACTGGTCTTTCTGATGACGATCATTCGCAATATGTACCCACGGATGGTAGTCGTGGTTTTACTGCAACTGTTTCTGGTGTCGATCCAACTCAGGATTATCATTTAACTACTAAGAATTATGTGGATAATGAAATAAATACGTTGAGTGGAACTATACCGTATGATCATGGTAATTTAACTGGTTTATCTGATGATGACCATCAGCAATATATTTTAGTGAATGGTAGTAGGGGATTTACTGGTACCGTAAGTGGTATTAATCCAATACAGCCCTATCATCTAACAACAAAATATTATGTGGATAATGTTGCCAATAATATAGATTGGCAGGACAGTGTAATCAATTTTCAAAATACACCACCTGGTAGTCCTAGTATTGGTGATAGGTACGTTGTTACGGCTACTGCAACTGGTGCGTGGGCTGGTCATGAGGATGATATAGCTGAGTGGAATGGATCGTCTTGGGATTTCACAACACCAAATGAAGGATTTGCAGTATGGGACGAAACTGGTGATCGTCTTATGATTTATAATGGTACGTCTTGGATACGATTTGGATCTACTGTTACACATAATAATTTGGCTGGATTGCAAGGCGGCACACTTAATGAGTATTACCATTTAACTACTATTATGTATAATACATTAACAAGTGTGAGTGGAGTAATTAATGCTAGCTCGCAGCATATACATGATGATAGATACTATACTGAATCAGAAATTGACACCACATTGTCTGGTTATGCTCCATTAAACCATACACATACAGCTTCAGATATTACCGATTTTACTGAGGCTGCTCAAGATGCTGTTGGTAATATAATGGTTGGCTCTGGGTCTGTTACGGTAACATATGATGATGCTGCTAATACCATTACTGTAAGTGGCTCAGATGTTGGTGTAACTGACCATGGTGCTTTAACTGGTTTACTTGATGATGATCATCCACAATATGTGCTTGTAGATGGTACACGTGGTTTTACTGCAACTGTTTCTGGTGTCGATCCAACGCAATCATATCATTTGGCAACACGAAATTATGTTGATACGCATGTACCAAGTCCTATCTATGAGCATGGCAGGCAGTCAATTGGTAATGGTGTGTCACAAGTTAGTGTTACATTTACAACTGCATTATCTAATACTAATTATACTATCAATACTACTTTAGAAAATACTACTGATTCACCACCATCTATTTATGCGTTTATTGTTAGTGCTAAAACCACTACTGGTTTTACTGTTACTCTTATTGGTGATACTGATAGTGCGAATTATGTATTGGATTGGAGTGTTATAAGTGATTAATTAATGTGCATGCTACTGGGCTATAATAGCCCAGTAGCCCCTCAATATAATATGGAGGCTAGAATTTAATGGCTAAATTCAGTCAAAAGGATATATTTTTTAAAGATAACGATATGGCCGTATTTGGTACATCCTATGATAGTAAACTATTTTGGGACGGTACAAATGATGAATTATGCTTGACCACTACTATCAGTGGTGTAGACCCAACTAAAAGCTATGAATTAACTACTAAAAAATATGTCGATTCATTGGCCACTGGTTCAGGATCTATTAGTTCTTACTTTGATGCTTATGACGATATAGGTGGTACAACTGTTGGTACTACGTGGACTGATATACCACTAAGAGTTGAACGAAAAATATCTAGTGATGTATTTTATCATGGAGCTGGATCGTCTGAAGTTATTATCCAACGTAATGATGTTTATATAGTTGTGTCGCGGGTTACAACTAGTATCACGACTGGCACTAACAGAACTGATAGTAGTATGAGACTAGCTTTAGATACTGGTAGTGGTTACACCGTAGTTTCTGGTACTACTGCTGTATTGTATAATCGTACGTCGAATCTTGGTGAGAATACTGGTACAGTTACGGCCATTTTGGATTTGAATGCAAATGATAGGATTAAGGTTCAAGCAAAGAGGGATAATGGTAGTTCTACACTGAGTTTATTAGCAGGTGGGTCGTCTTTAACGATATTTACTACACGTGGGGTGAAGGGAGATAAAGGTGAAGATGGGGCACCTGGGTCTGGTTCTTCTATAACTTTGAAAGATCATGATACTACGGTTAGTGGTAGTCCATTTTCAATATTAAATTTTACTGGTGATGCAGTTAAATCAGTATCAGACCAAGGCAGCGGCCAAGCAGAAATTTATATCGAATCAGATTTTGGTTCGTGGTATGGTTGGACAATTAGTGATTCTGAAAGTACTACCAATAGTACGTCGTATCAAAATAAATGTACTTATACTTCGCCTGTGTTACCAACAGGTTACTATAGGATTGGTTATCAATTTGAGTGGCGTCGAAACACTACTAGTAATGATTTCAAAGCGCGGTTACGCTTAGATAGTACAACAACTATTATGGAAATAAATGAAGAACCGAAAGATAGTAGGTCGTGGTATTTAAGAAGTGGGTTTGATATTGTCTATTTAACTAGTGGGTCTCATACTTTTGATTTAGAATTTTGTGGTGAAAATACTAGCTATACTAGTCGTATACGCCGTGCCAGATTAGAATTTTGGATGATAACCAAGCCATAATAGGAGGATAATTAAAATGAGTTTTATGTATATGTATTCAATAGCAAATGATTTTCCTAATCAAGCGGTAAATGAAGAAGTATTAGCCTATGAAATTAGGGCATCGGATATTACAATAGCGCTCGATTATATATTTATTCGTGATCAAATTGAATGCGAAATTTATATGAAGGCCGAATTGAATGAAGTTGAACAGGATTTATTAGATAGTATTGTTAATGAGCATCAGGGTGAATTGTTACCAAATGGAACTACTTCACAAGCTAGTTTTGATCGAATACAAATAATTAATGATACAGCTGAAAAAGTAGTTGCTATAGATGATGAAGGTCGTTTACAGGTTTTATCATCGGTGATAGCTAAAGAGCATGAGTTATCTGGCCCACAGCATATTGGTCAATTAGATGATGGTCAAATACCAGATTTTATAGTACGTAGTAACGAACTATTTACTGTATCAGGTAGTTTACATGAAGAGATATTGGTAATTAAGGATGATTATTATGATAAGTTTGATATGGATAATTTATTGGCAAATAAGTCAGATATTTCACATGATCATGATTTGAGGTATTAGAAAAAAGTGGATCTGGATGATATGATAATTACTACACATAGCGGCTTGTCTAATTTAGATGCGGATGATCATCCGCAGTATTTAACTGTGCTGCGTGGTGATGGTCGTTATTATGGAATAGATCAAATTAATACGATTTCCGGTGTACTACAAGATGAAATAAATAGTAAATCTAATATAGGACATAGTCATGACGATAGATATTATACTGAATCCGAAACGGATAGTTTACTTGTTGAAAAATCTGATATAGGGCATAGTCATAAACATAGTGATCTATCTGATTTAGATCATGATGACCATCCACAGTATTTGCTAACAAATGGTTTGAGACCATTGGATGGTGACTTTATAGTAACTGGTGATTTAATAGTAAGTGGTACACAATTTATATCTAATACGGAAACTGTTCAAATAACAGATAATATTTTGCTTTTAAATAATGGGGAAGTTAATGCAGGTGTTTCTAAAATAGAATCTGGAATAGAAGTTGATAGGGGAACATTAGATAATTTTAGGTTTGTTTATAATGAAAATACTAAAAATTTTATGGTTGGCATCTCAGGAAGTGAGGATCCTGTAGTTATACGCGCCATGGCGAATGTGGAAGTTGGTGCAATTCCCTCTTGGAGATATCACACAGAAGGATTACCTCACTATGAATTGACTACTTCAGGGTCTTTGAATGTTAATAATGTTTCAACAATTGATTATGTAGATTCTATAGCAAGTGATTTACAAAACGAAATAAGCAGTAAAGCAGATATTGTACATACACATGTAGAGGATGATATAATCGATCTAGATCATGATGCACAGAAAATAAAAAGTAAGCTAGTTGTTGCCCCAACTTCGCATGACGATGGTAAAAGATTAGTCTATAGAGTAGCAGAAGATAGATTTCAATTAGAGAATAGTGGTGCTGGCGGTGGTGGAGTTTCATTCCCATTTTCATATTTTTTTCATGATCAGGACTTATCGGTAAGCTCGACAACTAGTTCATGGTATTGGAAAACTAAATTAATACTAAGAATAGAAGACGTCCCATCTGGTAAGTATCGTGTTGGATGGTTTTATCAATGGTCGCTAGGAAATACTAATACATTTTTTAATTGTCGTATTGTAATAGATGATGAGATTAAAATATTTCATCAATATACGAAGTCAAGACATTATAGGGAGGATTATATTGAAAGTGGTTTTAGGTATATGGATCTGTCAGCTGGAGATCATATGATTAGTTTGCAATGGAGAACTGATCACTCATGGACAGCTGCATATATATGGAATACTGAATTAGAATTTTGGAAAATAGCATAATAGGAGGAATTAAACATGGCTTTAATTAAATATGAGTTTTCAATAGCAAATGATTTTCCTAATGGGAAAGTAGCTACCGATGCTTTGGAAAAGGAAATATTTGAATCTCAAATAACAGTATCATTGGACCATATTGATACAGTTGGTGATACATGTGATATATGGTTTAAAAATGAGCTTACACCGGCTGAAGAAACGTATTTAGCTGACGTAGTGGCAGCTCATCAGGGTGAACCATTGGAATCTTATGACCAGGTTGAAGTAGTTAATAAAGTTGCATTACTAGCCACCAATTTGCATGATAAAGTGGAAGTGCATGAATCATCTAGGCCAGGAAATACAACTACTTATTTTACTGGAGCTGGTGACGATATAGCTAATTTATCT
>Ga0164310_10000758_pt1 | contig 17730 bp, 16 predicted proteins | sample GuaBasSedimGuay1_FD_121795 | JGI IMG/M metagenome (GOLD analysis project Ga0164310, IMG submission 121795) | Subseafloor sediment microbial communities from Guaymas Basin, Gulf of California, Mexico - Guay1, Core 4569-9, 0-3 cm | ecosystem: Environmental > Aquatic > Marine > Hydrothermal vents... | reverse complement strand
GAATAGCGCCCGTTTTCTGTGAAAGTGCCATTTTTCAGCAGAATCTGGACATGAGATAGAATAATCTTAAAAGGGGTATTTTTTTCGAATTTGGGATAGTGCTATAAAAATGCTCGCGGGATGGGCAAATCTGCCATAGTTTTCAGCCCCGGCTCCGCTGCAATAACAATAGGTGCGACATTGATCAACATTGCCACTGCGGCCAGATCGCCAAAGATACCATCTTTAATGATTAAATGAACAGGGGGATCACCTTCAATAGTAATGGCGTCATGTGGGTTTTGAGCTCCAACGTACATGCGCAAATCCAGGGCGATTACCTCCTGACCATCTTTCCATCCGTGTCCAACGTTTTTAATTCCTGCCACCTGCCCCTTTTTCACTTTCAGATATGGAGTTATAAAATCTTCTTCTGCCACTACCGGATCAATGCTTTCTTCAATGGTGTCCAATTCCCAATGCAAAGCATAGGCGATCAATGCCACAGATTCCTTCATGCCGATATGTCCCAATTTTCCTGCATTGATCAAATTGTGGAATTCTTCTACCGTTAAACCAGTTCCCACCTTTTTCTGTAGTGATAACTGGCGTTTAGAAGCATCCACGTAGCGCTCAGCCGTTACCTTCCTGACGTTAGTACATACGCTGGTCATGGTAATAGCTAAAGTATCCATCACAAAGCCGGGGTTAACACCAGTTCCTAGCACAGTAACTTCATACTTTTTAGCTAATGTGTCCAACTGTCGGGTTAGCTCCGGATATTTCAGTTGAGGAAAGAGTAACTCTTCAGTAGAAGATACTACATTTGTTCCGGAAGCAATAATGGTTTCCAGTTGTGGAAATACTACATCAACGAATGATTGTGTGGTATGAAGCACTACATCCGGTTCCGTTTCTGCCAGGACTTTCTGGACGTCGGCAGAAACTTCTAAATTCAATTTTCGGTTTAGTCCTAATAGATCACCCAGGTCTGTCCCTACCTTGTCTTCTGCTACATCAACAGCTCCCACTAGCTCAAATCCATTTTTGTTCAATACCACCTTGGCACAGGATGTACCAATAGATCCCAACCCCAATTGTACGACTTTGATCTTTTTGGTGGTGTCCATTTTTTTCTTTCCTTTTGGTCTGGTGCAACAGAGCTACAAGTAATCGAATTATAAGATCAGCCATTTCTATTTGTTGGGCTTATGCTGTTGCAGGTATTGTCGCAAAATTTCATAAACAGCAATGCCGTAGGCTACCGCTACATTTAACGATTGCTTGATACCATACATGGGGATTTGGACAGCCTGGTCTGCCATTGTCACTATGGCATCTGAAATTCCCTCCACTTCGTTGCCTATTACCAGGCAAAGTGGAAAGGTGAATTGAGTTTCATAGTACAGACTGCTGCAATCTGTGTGTTCAAGAGCAACGATGTGTATCTTTTGACTTTTTAGTTGCTGAATTACCTCAACAGCAGATTTTTGATATTCCCATGGCACACTATGTTCTGCTCCCAGGGCGGTTTTAGAAATTTCATTACGTGGTGGTGTGCCAGTAAAGCCACACAGGAACAGCTTTTTGATTCGTGCTGCATCTGAGGTACGAAATATCGCCCCTACATTGTACAGACTGCGAATGTTTTCTGCCAGTACAAAAATAGGAAATCGTCCCTGGCGTTCAATTTCATCTAACCCCGGTCGGGTTTTGACAATTTCTTCAAAAGATAGTTTTCGCATCGGGTTCTTTTTACTCAGAGCAGCGTTGTTTTTTATTTTGAATTTAACTGTTCAGGCTTTATTTTTTGACCGGATTGACCGTGTAAATCCTGTCAAAAAAACTGAATAGTTACTCATCGCTGTACCCGTCCTGAGACATTTCCGGATAGCAGTACCTCTATCTCTCGCACCGATACGTGATTGAAATCACCGGGGAGAGTGTGCTTAAGACAAGAAGCAGCGACGGCAAAATCCAGTACTTCTTGGGGGTCGCGATTGTCCAACAGAGCATAGATCAAACCGGCGGCGAAAGCATCACCCCCACCCACTCGATCGACTATGTGGATATTGTAGCGACGACTTGTGTAAAATTGTTTACCGTCATAAAATACTCCAGACCAGATGTTATCTGATGCTGAAATGCTTTGTCTTAGGGTTATTGCTACCTTCTGGAATTTGAAGCGGTTAACCAATTCTTCAGCTACAGGTTGGTAAGCATCAGGGTTTAATTCTCCGGTGGTCACATCCACACCAGGGGCTTTAATGCCAAATACTTTTTCGGCGTCTTCTTCGTTACCGATGGCAATGTCTACGAAATCCATTAATTCCGTCATTACCCGATTGGCTTTGTCCGGTGACCATAGTTTTTTGCGATAGTTGAGGTCACAGCTAACAGTGAGGTTATTTTCTTTCGCTACTTTTACAGCCTTCAGGCATGTTTGCGCAGCCGAATCGCTGAGCGCAGGGGTAATGCCGGTGAAATGAAACCACGCTGCATTGGTAAATACTGTCTCCCAATCGATCATTTCGGGTGTAATTTGTGCAATTGCGGAATTACTGCGATCGTAGATTACTTTAGAAGCACGTTGGGAAGCACCGATCTCAAGGAAATAAATACCAATTCGGTCGCCACCGCGGAGGATGTAATCGGTTTTTACCCCAAAACGACGTAGCGCATTAACTGCGGCTTGTCCAATTTCATGATTTGGTAGACGGGTCACATAGTAGGAATCCAGACCATAATTAGCAAGCGAAATAGCCACATTAGCTTCGCCTCCTCCATAATTAACATCAAATTGTTGAGCCTGGACGATACGCTGGTACCCCGGTGGTGACAAACGTAGCATTATCTCACCAAATGTGACAACTTTTTTACTCATAGTTTTGTCCTTTTCTTATTAAGTAAGTCTGTTACTGTAATCAAATTCAATTTTACCATTTTTTCTGGTCAAAGTCAAGTATTATTTCACTTGATAAAGCAACAATTTTTCTTTACATTACTATTAATATCCGTTTCAATACTTGAAGCTATGGGGTATAAATAGAAAAATTTCTGAAACTTGAACCTACTGAATGAACGAGATATTGATAGACAATTACCTGATCTAGAAAAATTCATCTTGATTCTAACAAATAAATTTCTATATTTGGTAAAGTGGAAAAAGCAAATAAACCATCTAGGTTGGACTGGTTGAGGAAAGGAGAACCTATGTTTAATCCCATAAGGTTATTTTTGAGTTTTGTAATAATAATGATGTTGGTATGTTACAGCGTTGGGCACACTCAGCAATTCAAAATTGAACGAGAAATTAATTTTTTTGAGAGTGAGAAACGTCAAATTGAACCCTACTCGCCAACAGTCTATAATCGTGTGGATGGACTATTTTTAAGTATGGGGGTTCACTGGCGACCACGGGTTCTACGGGGGGCGAAATTTTCAGTTGATGCCGGTTATGGATTCAGTAGTAAGAAGTGGCGCTACAACGTGAGCTGGGAGAAAAAAATTCACTCCCTGTGTATTACTGCTGAGTATTTTGACCGTCTTGGTTGTAATGAGGCCTGGATAATGCACCCTTTGGAGAATACGTTCGCTGCTCTTCTTTTTAAAGAAGATTTTTTCGACTACTATCGCCTCCAAGGCTGGAAAATCTCCCTTTCCAAGCAGGTTAAAGAGTGGTTACTAATTAGAGGCATCTATCGTTCGGTCGAATATGATACAGTTGCCAAGCATGATGTGTGGAGTCTATTCGGCCGACATAAAAAGTTCCGTTCCAATCCCCCGGTGGCTAAAGGTACTGAGAACAAAATTCGGCTCGAGTTGGTGGCCGATTTCCTTGATAATCCTATCTATCCTATGAGCGGCTGGTACGGAGAGATAGCTTTAGAAAAAAGCGGAAAGTTTTTAAATGGCGATTTCGATTATGGTGGTATTTTTATTACCATGAAGTATTTCAGGCGGGTGTTGCAACAACATCGGTTGGTGCTATTAGGGCGTGCCGCAGTAGTCGAAAATCCGTTCGGTGAACAACATCTCATAGATTTAGGCGGGATTGCTACTCTACGAGGTTATCGCTACAAGGAATTTGCTAATGGTAGCCGAATGGTTATGATTTCAGCCAATTATTATCTCAACGGTGATTTACTACAAAAGTTGCCTCTCCAGTGGATTCCCCTTTACAGTAGTTTGGGGCTTATTCTATTTGCCGAAGTTGGTTCCGCCTGGTTTCCTGCTAATGCAGTACCTTGCGAAATTTCTGTCGCAGATCACCCCGACTGGAAAACCGATGTAGGGGTATCGCTTACGGTCTCCAGCGACTTTTTACGCTTTGATTTTGCCAAACGCTTGGACCGCCGGAGCGATACCTGGGCAATAACTGTGCGGGTATTGCCACGCTGGTAAAACCGAAAAAGGAGTTTCTATTTTGTATTCGATAATCCCAAAGTTATTCCCATACTACGTATTAGCAGTTTTTCTATTTGGAGCCCATGATGTCTCCAGTAAAATGCGGGTAAGTAATGCCAAAGGATCCAAACTTGACACTACTTTTGTGATCAACGGAATTGAGCTGCAAGGTAATCGCCGCACCAAATCGTACATCATCTTGCGGGAGTTAGGTTTTGTGCCCGGCGATACAGTAGCTCGGCAAGATTTGGAGAAAGCCAAGAAACGAATCGAAAATCTAAACCTTTTCAATCGAGTAACATTTTATTTAGATCAACAGACACTTCTTATTAATTTAACCGAGCGCTGGTACGTTTTTCCAATACCGATTTTATTTTGGAATGAACATGATTTCAAAAAATTATCGTATGGTATGGGGGTGTTTCATTACAATTTTCGTGGCCGAGCTGAACTGTTGGCGTTTTCCGGTTGGTGGGGGTTTAATCCCGGTTACTCCTTACAGTATGTCAATCGTTGGTTCGGAGGAAAACATAGATTTTATTCTGAAATCACTTTTTTTTCCAAGCGGGTTGACAGCAAAACTTTAGAATTTCCTGATTTGGAGGAAAGACATCGAGGGTTTTCACTGGTTCTTGGTAAACGCTGGGGGTTTTACACGTTTAGCGATTTGAGGCTTGAGTATGATGTTCTCTACACCAATTACCCCGATATAATGCTTTCCGGAACTGCACGTGATCATTTGCTTCGACTGCAGTTGCATTTTAAATACGACAGTCGGGATCTGTGGGAATACCCTCGACGTGGTATGAAGGCAGAATGGGCTTTTTCGCGATGCTCCCTCCAGAATTTCAGACATCCATATCGTTTGCTGAAAATTGATTGGCGTTATTATCATCCAGTGAAAGCTTGGATTTTGGCCACACGACTCGCTTGGGAACAGTCGTTTGGTAAGGTTGCTGTTTATGACCGTTTGTTTCTGGGATATGACCAGCGGGTACGAGGACACTTTCAGCATATCTGTGAAGGCGAAAATCGAAGTGTCTTCTCTCTGGAAACACGTTTTCCAGTTCTTAAAATACGCTATTTCGACTTGTACACTACTATTTTGGGCTCCTATCTGCATAATCTGCAGTTCGGTGTTTATGGTTCCCTGTTTTTTGATTCCGGAGCTACCTGGTTTCAGGACGAAAAAATTACACTTCGTCATTACAACTCTGGTTTTGGCGGAGGGTTAAATTTTCTTTTACCCTATTCCACAGTGTTACGTCTGGAATGGGCGTGGGATGAAAATCTTCATCCAGAGTTAATCTTTGATGGTAACGTTGCTTTTTAATTTTACCTTGAGATGAAGCTGCCATGGCAGCAGGGTCGCATCTGGAAAGTTTTTATGTAACGCCAGAAAATATCTACGGCAATACGTTGTTGATAACTGGCGATGAATTTGCACATCTCACTAAAGTGTTGCGCAAGAGAGTGGGCGATCAGATCAGTGTAGTAGATGGGTGCGGTAATCGATATGATGTAAATATTGTATCGTTAACTCGTGATTCTGCTAAAGCCGAGATTCTTAGACGTCGTCGACTGGTTGGCGAACCTCTGGTGGAGGTAACACTGGCAGCAGCCGTAATCAAAGGTCCACGTTTTGATTGGTTAGTAGAAAAAGCGACAGAAATTGGAGTGCGATGTATTTTGCCAGTAATTTCTCAGCGTTGTGTGGTAGTGCCGGGTGAATTAAAGAAAAATCGCTGGCAACGTATTGCTATTGCGGCGATGAAACAATGCGGGCGTACTATTTTGCCTAAAATTCTTAAAACTATGAGTGTGGAAGAAGTTGTGAAGCATTTTAGTAATGTGCCAATTAAACTGGTGACTGAAGCAGGTAGCAAGGGTTCGATTCGCCAGATCGCTTTCTCGTATCATGATAAGAGGGGCGATTTTCCCCGCAAGGTTTTGATTCTAGTAGGGCCGGAAGGAGGGTTTACTTCAGAAGAAATAACAATCGCCCAGGAACACGGGTTTGAATGTGTTTCGTTGGGACAACGTCGTTTACGTTCGGAAACTGCTGCTATTCTTGGTGCAACACTTCTTTTATGGGAATTGGAAGAGTTGTAACATTGTCAGTTAGGCCCTCGGTTTTTTAATTAAAAAAGAGCAGCTGTTTTTATCTAATCTATGTAAAGGAGGAATCCGATGGTCGATTGCACCTTTTGTCGAATTATTGCCAAACAAATGCCAGGGGAAATTATCTATGAGGATGAGGAGGTTGTCGCTTTCAAAGACATCAATCCTCAGGCACCTGTTCACTTTTTAGTAGTACCGCGGAAACACATTGCTTCGGTTTTGGATATTCAGCCGGAAGACGAGAGATTAATTGGCAGGTTACTGCTGGTGGCTAAAAAATTGACTAATGAAATAGGGATAAGTACAAAAGGATTTAGGTTAGTAATTAATACTGGTGACAATGCTGGGCAGAATATTTATCATATTCATATTCATGTTTTGGGTGGGCGTCGGATGACCTGGCCGCCGGGATAATAAATTAGAGTTGTTTTCTGGCGGTTCAGCTAAATACTGTTTTTGCCGAATGGGGTATTGTTCCGGAATCAGAAATTTCCATTTTCCAGCAAGAGTCCCAAAAATTTGTGCAAATTTAACTTGATTCAGTCTCCAAAATTTCGTAAATTAGAAAAAGACCTAATCACAAAAAGAAAGGAGGGTGTGTTTTTAATGCCGTCTGTAGTAATACGGGATAACGAAAATTTCGAGCGGGCATTTAAGCGATTCAAAAAGGCATGTGAAAAATCCGGTTTGATGTCGGATATCAAGAAGCACCAACATTTTGAAAAGCCCAGCGAACGGCGTAAACGGAAGCTTAATGCTGCCAGACGACGTCAGCGTAAGCTAATGGCATTGGAGATGTAAGCCGGAATTAAAGCGGAGAGATGTTGTATGAGTCTTGTACAGCGGTTAAATGAAGATTTAAAAAAGGCGATGAAATCGGGGGATAAGGCAAAAGTTGAGACGCTTCGGATGTTGAAATCGCAATTGCACAATGTGGAAATTAGTAAGGGTAGTAATCTAGACGAAGCTGACGAAATTGCAGTGCTGAACTCGGCAGTGAAGAAACACAAAGAAGCCATGGAAATGTATGAAAAGGGAGAACGAATGGATTTGTATGAAAAGGAAAAACGAGAGCTAATGATCATACAGTCTTATCTCCCCGAGCCTTTGTCCCGTGACGAGTTAGAAAACTCTATTGATGCGATAATTCAAAAGCTGGGTGCAACGAGTAGTCGAGATTTTGGTCGGGTGATGAAAGAAGCCATAGCACAGTTCAGAGGAAGAGCTGAAGGGAAATTGATTCAGGAGATTGTGCGGACCAAACTGGCGTAAGCATTCTGAAAAAAATGCCCCCCTGAATACTGAATTGAAAAAAAGTGAAGGCGGTGATCATCCGATTGCCAAATTCACTTTTTTTCTTTTCAATCTGATTGCAACTCAATAATCGAAGGTGAGTGTGAGTACATGAATCCATTGGATATTGCCATCCTGGTCGTTTTGGCAGTTTTTATGCTGAGAGGGATTCTCAATGGCTTTATTCGCCAGATTCTCGGTCTGGTCGGGTTGATCATATCTTTGGTGTTAGCTATCCGTTGGATGAGCAACGTTGCAGCGGTCATAGTTCACTATACCGGATTTTCGGCTCAGATTGCTACAGCAGTTGGCTTTGTCGGCTTGTTTTTGTTACTATATTTGGGTTGTATTGGCTTGGCCAGATTGCTGCGGAAGATTATGCAATTGGCCATGCTGGGCTGGTTGGACCGCCTAGGCGGGGGTACACTTGGTCTGGTAAAAGGTGGAATTTTGGTTAGTGTCTTGGTGCTGGTTATGACTATCATACCATTTGGCGTTTCTGTACGAAAGCTGGAGCATGAATCACTGTTGTTTCGACCCATGCAGCGTGTTGCTCCGTCAGTGTTTAATTTAGTAAGAAAATGGATGCCCTCAAGCGGAGATTTTTATCAGGAACTAAAGGAGAGTTTGTATGATCAGACCGGAAAACTAACTCCAGATGTTTTGGAAATGTTGCAATTTCGACAGTCCGACAATTCAGAAAAAAAAGAATCTAAAATTGAAAGATAGATTTTTACATTGAACGCCTATGAACAGTTTGCAAGAATTGTATGCTGCGTTAGAGTTTGATTGTATTGTCGAAAAGATAAAAGGATATGCTGCTTCCCCATTAGGCAGCGAGCTGGTTGAGAAGTTACTTCCTTTATCTTCCAAGGAGGATGTGGAAATAGTCCTGACTCAAGTGAGTGAGATGAGAGCTCTTCTTAATTTTGATGATCCATTTCCTATTGATGGTATTTATGACATCCGCGAGGCAATAGCTCAAGCCAGTCATGAGGGGAGTATGCTGCCAGTGAAAACTTTAGTGGAAGTGACTTCTACGCTGGCAGCGTCCAGGCAAGTGAAACACTATCTAAAAGCACGAACGGACAAATATCCTCAATTATGCAAATTCGTTCCTTCCTTGCACAACTTCAGGTTAATAGAACGGGCAATCGATAACGCTATTGACCGAACGACTTCAGAAATTAGAGATGACGCTACTGCTGAGCTGAAAGCAATTCGCAGCCGGCTCCGTCATGCGCGGGAAAAATTGCGTCAACAGTTAATGAGCATTGTTGAACAGTACCAAAATTTTTTGCAGGAGCCAATTGTTACTCTCCGCGAAGGACGTATGGTAGTTCCTTTGAAGGAAGAATTTAAAGGGCGAGTTCCTGGTTTGATCCTCGGTCATTCATCCAGTGGGGCTACGTTATTTGTGGAACCAATGGAGGTGTTGGAGCACAATAATCACATTCGGGAATTAGAAATAGAGGAGCAGCACGAAATCGAGCGCATCCTACGAAAGTTGACCGCTCAAATTCGTGAGCAACAAGTTGAAATTGAGGAAAGCATAAGAGCTCTGGCTTATGTTGACCTGATCTATGCCAAAGCGCGGTTTGCCCAGGAGTTGGGAGCGCAACAACCCAGATTAGATGAACATCAACTCCGAATTGTACAGGGCAAGCACCCACTTCTATTGCTTAAATCCTCAGATAGCGGTAAAGTAGTACCTCTGGATTTGGAGATGGGTAAGGATTTTCGCACACTGGTGATCACAGGCCCCAATGCTGGTGGCAAAACAGTAGCTCTGAAAACAATTGGTCTTCTCTCCTTGATGGTGCACTGTGGGATACCGGTGCCAGCCGAGCCTACTTCACAATTTGTTCTTTTCGATCAAATTTTTGTCGATATTGGCGATTGGCAATCGGTAGAACAAGACCTTTCTACCTTCTCTGCCCGCGTCGAACATCTGGCGAAAATTTTAACCAATGCTACCGCGCACTCCCTGGTGTTGGTCGATGAGGTTGGTAGCGGAACTGATCCTGCCGAAGGTGCAGCATTGGCTATGGCTTTTCTGGAAGAGCTAACTCACCGTGGTTGCTGGACTGTAGTTACCACTCATCAGGGAGCATTGAAAGCCTTTGCTTACCAATTGCCGGGTGCCCAGAATGGCTCCATGGCTTTCGATGAAAAGACACTAATGCCAACTTATCAATTCCGCCTGGGCATACCAGGCAGCAGCTATGCTTTCGAAATTGCCCATCGTTTCGGATTTCCTGCCGAACTTGTCCAAAAAGCACGGCAAGTAGTGGGTGCAGAGCAAAGCAAATTGGAAAACCTCATCATGGATCTGGAGAAAAAGCTCAATCACTACCGAACTTTGTTGCAGCAGGCTGAGATCAAGAAAGCCGAGCTCGAGGGACTCATCAAACTTTATCGCCAGAAATATGAAGAGTTAGCCAAAGAAGAACGGAAGCTAAAGAAGAAAGCAATGGAGGAATCACAAGCAATTTTAGCCCGAGCCAACGCAGTCATTGAAGAGGCAATCAGAGAAATTCGCACCCGTCAGGCTGAAAAAGATAGTATTAAACAAGCCAAGGCAAAAGTAGAGACAGTGCGGCAGGAAATCGAAGCTCAGCTTCAGGAGTTGAACGAAAAGGAAGTTGAAACTGATATTTTACCCTGCAAAGGAGATAGGGCCAGGTGGATCCAGATGAACGTGACGGGCCGGGTAGTTTCCGATCCGGACTCTTCCGGCAGAGTGTGGTTAGAAGCTGGAGATATGCGGCTTAAAGTCCCTCGGAGCGAATTGCGCAAACTTGAGACTTCCCAGGAAACGAGGGAAACTCCTCGATCTATGGCTCGGGTAGAAGTGGAGCATAATATCTCCACTGAGCTTGATTTGCGTGGTATGACCATGGAGGAAGCTCAACCACTTTTGGATAAATTCCTGGATCGTGCCTATTTAGCTGGTCTGGAGCAGGTGCGCATTATTCATGGCAAAGGGACTGGTGCCTTGCGCCTCAAGGTGCAGGAGTATCTAGCACATTATCCTCGCATCGCTAGAACTCATTTTGCTGCCTGGAACGAAGGAGATATAGGCGTGACAGTGGTGGAGTTTGAGAAAAAGTAAGTTTAGATTTCAAAAATTTGTTTTAAAATCGAATGAGAAATAGAAAGGGGAGGTTACACCATGAGACGCTTTGTTTACTCGTACTTGCCCGCCTCGGCTCTGGCGGGTATAGTGGTTGCCACAATGCTTGTAGCCGCGAATACTTACGCGCAGATTCTGGGTTTCTACCCCCAAGCGGATACAATCCATATCGGTGGAGGTTGCACCACGCCGATTATTACTTGCGAGTCTCCCCTTGGGGATGCTATTATCGATACTATTAGGATCGAACCGGGTTGGAACACATGGATTTGGAAATTGAACGAGTATGGTGAAGAAGAGTTGATCGACAGGTGTTTTTTCCTTGTTTTGGATTCTTTGAATAAATTTGACTACCAGATGTGGTATCAGAGCGAAAAGCCCTTGTCTCCCAAAAGGATTCAGGTTCAATTTGATTCATCTTTCTATTGCGAGGAGTATGTATTCAGATTGGAATTGTTGGTCAAGGAAGCTCAAATAGCGGTAGATTCCGTTTTTCAGGTATTCAAGACGCACGTAGGAATTGGTGTGAAGAACAGTCGCGGTGATATTTCCCCTCCGCAATCTTACAACCTGTTGCAAAATTACCCAAATTCTTCTAATTCTTGTACTCAGATCTCCTTATGGCTAAACAGACACAAAATTTTATTGTGTAAAAAGCCATCGTTAATGAAAATCTTACATTTTTTGAACTTTTTGAAATCATGACAACTGTGGCAATTTAAATGCTTGGGAAAATTTTCCTGATAGTGATCCTCTTTGTCTTACCCAAAGGCATGCAGGGTGAAACTCCCCTGTCTTCAGGGCAGAACTCTTTCCCACGTATTCGCAACATTAAAATTGTGATTCATGATATCTATGAAACTGAACCCGACAAACGTGCCCGGTTTCCCTATCGTTTGGCCAATACCCTCCATTTCAAAACCAAAGATTTTGTAGTACGTCGAGAGCTACTTTTTCGCCGCGGCGACGTTGTGAATGATATTTTGCTTCAAGAGACCGAGCGCAATTTGCGTAACCTGCTTTTTTTCAAAGATGCTAACGTACGAAAAATTAACATTAACCAACAACAGGTTGATGTCTTGGTAGAAGTCGAAGACCAATGGACTACCGTGATCGGAACGAAGTTTAGCCGTGAAGCGGGTGAGTCCCTCTTTGGCATTCGTCTGGAAGAATACAATGTGGGAGGATTTGGCCAAACTATCAAATTCAGTTATAGTCAGACTAAAGCGAGAAGCTATCGCGAAGCAGCGTTGATGGAACCGCGCATTTTGAATACCCGCTGGTCATTTACCTATATTCATAAAGAGCATTTCGATGGTCACTCAGATGTAGTAATCTTACACCGTCCTTTTTATTCACAATTCAGCCGATTTTCTTCAGGGGTCTACTGGGAAAGGTTTGAAGGCGAGAGATACTTTTACCCGGATGTAGGAGAATCTTTGGCGTACGATTCAGAGCAGGCTACCTTTAAAACGTCTGTCTCACGACTGTTGGATTCGAACGGCTGGTGGCGCTCCGGGGTGTCATTTTTTTCTCTGAGCAAGAAAGATGATTACAAAAAGCCAGAGGATCGAAGCAAGGTAGAGCTGTCACAAGTCAAATTGCGACAGTTAACACTCGCTTTGAGTTATGCAAAGTTAACCTACATCAAAGAAACCTATTTGGATCGCTTTGCTCGGACAGAAGACGTGTCGTTAGGACAGGTGGTTAATTTAATGCTGGGGTGTACAAGCAGATTTTATGGTTCAAACGATAACAGCGTTTATCTTGGAATGATCTGGGATCAAGCATGGAGAATGTGGAATACACATTACCTCTACATGGGATTTTACACCAGTTGCTATTTTTCTGGTCGAACATTCCGAAAATTGTGGCATGAAGGAAGTGTAAAATACTTCTGGCGTCTAGGGGCTCGCAATACTTTAGTGTCGAATTTTTGTCTGACTTTGGGAGAACGCATGCCGCCTGAGCGTCAGTTGTTCCTTGGTGGCATAAACGCAATCCGGGGGTTAGAAGAGAAGCAATTGGTGGGACAAAATCGCTGGATTTTAAATTTAGAAGACCGATTTTTCACTAACTTGAATCTCTTCGATTTTTATCTTGGAGGTATTTTTTTCATCGATGTAGGTAATATTTGGTTTTCGACTTCTGATTTTGATTGGAAAAGTACCTGTGCCTCTGCCGGGTTCGGTTTACGCCTGGGTAATAGCCGGGTGTATGGCTCGAAGGTCACACGTTTGGATTTTGCTTTCCCAATTCACGGACCGGTAAAATTTCAGGTCTGTTTTGCAACCGGCCAATTTTTTGGAGCTTTTAAGTCACTTTCCTATATCAATCCCTTTCCCAGACTATTTGGAGAGGAGTAAGAGTTCGCTATGAGTCACAAAAAGGTGATTGTGGTGATGCCAGCTTATAATGCTGAAAAAACTATCGAGAAGACCTACCAGGACATTCCTCGGGGGCTGGTGGACGAAATTATTGTAGTGGATGATGCCAGTCGTGACCGTACTATCGAAATAGCCCAGCGATTAGGACTTACCGTTATCGAACATCACAATAATGTGGGATATGGTGGAAATCAAAAAACTTGCTACCGACATGCCCTGGCTCATGGAGCTGATATTATCGTTATGATTCATCCCGACTATCAATACGATGCACGCCTGACTTACTACATGGTCGATCCTATCCGCAAAGGTTTTTTCGATATCATGTTAGGCTCCCGCATTCGTACTCGTGCCGAGGCTTTAGCCGGAGGTATGCCGCTATATAAGTACATCAGCAATCGTTTTCTCACTTTCGTCGAAAACATTGTATTGGGCCAGAATATCTCTGACTTTCACACCGGCTTCCGTGCCTATCGCCGCAAGGTTTTGGAAACTATCCCCTTCGAATCCAATTCCAATGGTTTCGTTTTCGATAGCGAATTTCTGATCCAGGCCATCGCTTTTGGTTTTCGCATTGGTGAAATCCCTGTACCGGTACGCTATATGCCCGAAGCTTCTTCTATCAATTTCACCAAAAGCACAATTTATGGAATATTGACTCTTTGGACGTTGGTGAAATATGTTTTGTTTCGGTTGCATCTAAAGGAATTTCCCCTATTTCAACCGAGGAAAACCGATGCCTGTAACACAGTTAAATAATCCACACCAGATGGAATTTACCTGGACTTCTTTTGTAGCAAATTCCAGAGTTCAACTTATTTTAATTGCCTATTTTGCCATCATGTTTCTCTTCACCAGGCTTGGCGAGGGTGGTCTGGCTAATTTTGATGATTGCTATTATGCCGAAAAAGCCAAAGAGATTCTACTGACCGGGGATTGGCTCACTCTTCATTACGATGGCCAACCGCGCTTCGACAACGTTCCCCTATTCATGTGGCTGATGGCTATCATGTTCAAATTCTTCGGCATTTCTACCTACACTGCAAAATTTTTCTCGGCACTATCTGGGGTTGGAGTGGTGATTCTGGTTTACCTCTTTGCCAAGTACCTTTATGATCACTGGGTAGGATTTTTTTCATCGTTTTTTATGCTCACTACCCCATACTTTCTCAAATATTCCCGCCATGCGATGATCGATACAACACTGGCATTTTTCTTCATGCTCAGTTTGCTCTTTTTTCTGTGGGCAGTGAAAGGCCGTTACGGCTATTTTCTTCTATTTGGTCTGGCAGTGGGATTGTCCATTTTGCTAAAGAGTATCCTGGGGACTTTCCCAATTGTCATTGCCATTTTGTATTTGGTCCTCACTCGTCAATGGCGAATTTTTCGACAGCCCCTTTTCTGGGCTGGTATCGGAGTAACGATAGTCATAGCTGCGCCCTGGTTCATTTATGAGTATGTGAAATATGGTCAGGATTTCATCCGCATTCATTTTGTCTGGCTAATCTATGAACGTGCTTTTGTACAATACAGCGAATCTCGACACTGGTATTCCTACCTCGATTACCTGCGAATCTTATGGATCGATTACTGGCCGTGGATCCCTCTGGTTACCTGGAGCTTTGTAATTTCTGTGCGTGATTATTGGCACTCCCGAGATCAGCGGGAGATTTTCCTCATTATCTGGATAGTTGTGGTAGTAGGCATTATGAGTTTAGCCAATGAAAAGAAGACCTGGTATTTAACTTCGGCATTTCCGGCTTTTTCTCTCATCGCCGGCAGATATGTGACTCATTTGTTTTCTGAAAAGCTAAAAATCCTACTTGCGAAATCTATTGTTCTGGTTTTCTTCGTGGCCACTGTGGTCATTGTAGCTTTTCCAATACCCTTAGGCAAAGAGCGCAGTGGCGATATTCGCGGCCTGGTGGAAGCGGTGAAGGCCAATACTCAATTCCGCGAACCTGTTCTCAATTATAAATTAGGTTTCTGGGGACATCGCAATAGTTTTCTTTTTTACACTGACCGATCGCTGACCAGACCTGCGATGGACGTTAAATCTTTCAAAGAAAAATTACAGGAAAATCCCAGCTTGACCTGCCTAACTTCCAAGAGATATTTTCATGAACTTCAACAACATGGTTCATGGCAAATTCTAAAAAAATCTGGCTCACTGGTTTATTTTAAACGTAAATTTAGTAATTAAACCCTGAGCAGGCAGGCACTGAACAACACTGAAGAAGAATCTTAATTGTCGATGGGAAAGTTGCTTTACGAAAATATCTTGGCTTACAAGCGATGTTTTGTTCGGTGTTTTCCAAATCTGGTTTAAAGCGTAGGATTTTTAATGATGGCTAGTTACATCTCTGCCGATAAAATTGAAGAGATTCGCTCCGCTGCTGATATTGTAGAAATAGTGTCTAACTATGTAACCCTCAAACAGCGGGGCAAGAACTACTTTGGGCTTTGCCCTTTCCATCCAGAAAAAACGCCTTCCTTTTCGGTTAATCCAGAGAAGCAGATTTTCCATTGCTTTGGCTGTGGTGTGGGGGGGAATGTCATTGCTTTCATAATGAAAATAGAGAATCTGCAATTTCCCGAAGCAGTCAAATTTTTGGCAGACAAATTGGGAATTACGATTCCGGAAATTGCCTCTGGTGGTGAACGCTCTAAGGAACGTCTGACGCTGTTTAAGGTCAATAAATTTGCAGCGGAATACTTTCAGCATAACTTGTTGAACACTAATGCTGGAAAGCCAGCATTGGAATATTTGCAGCAGCGGGGTTTCTCTGAAGAGATTATTCACAAGTTTCAACTTGGTTTTGCTCCGGATTGCTGGGATGGACTTTTGCGTGCTGCTCAAAAGCAAAACATTTCGGCAGAATGGTTGTACAAGGTAGGTTTGGTAATTCCCAAAGGACAGGGGGGCTATTACGACCGCTTCCGTGGCCGGGTAATCTTTCCTATTCATAATCTTGCTGGTATGGTAGTGGGATTTGGGGGGCGAATTTTACAGGTCGAAGTGGAAGCTCCTAAATACATCAATTCACCAGAGACCCCTGTCTATCAAAAGGGGCGTATCCTTTACGGTTTGTTTCAGAATAAAGAAGCGGTTCGAGAGCACGATCAGGTGATATTAGTCGAAGGCTATGCTGATTTGCTCAGTTTGGTTCAATTTGGTGTTGACAATGTGGTAGCCACTTCGGGAACTGCTCTCACTGCCGAGCAGGCACGGGTCATCCTGCGCTACACTCGCAATGTGGTGATTCTGTACGATGGAGATATTGCCGGAGCCCTTGCCGCTATGCGAGGAGTGGATGTGTTGCTTGCCGAAGGCCTTCAGGTGAAAGTTGTGATGTTGCCCCAGGAACACGATCCCGATACCTTTGTGCGTCAGCAAGGCAAAGAGGAACTTCTGAAATTGATCGCCAACGCTCAGGACTTTATTGATTTCAAAATTACTGCTTTTACAGCCGAAAAGGCTCTGGATTCACCCCAGCGTAAAGCAGAACTTGTGCGTATCCTTACTGAGACTATTGCTCAGATCAAAGATGAAGTGATGCGCAATTTTTACATTAAGGATGTTGCTGAAAAGCTTGATGTGGAGGAGGCAGTGATTCATCGTGAAATGGCCCGCATTTTTCGGCGAAGATCAACACAAACTGTAAAAGAATCGTTACCTCCAGTTTCTAACGCCCGTTTGAAAGCTGAACAAGGTCTGATCGAAATCCTCATACGTTTTCAAAATATGATTCCACCAGTTTATCACCATCTGGAATTGGAAGAAATTTGCGACCACAAAAATAGGGAATTATTATCGTTGATCTTTCAACATTACACTGCTCATGGTCGTGTCAATCCTCAACATCTCATGGATTACATTGATGATGGAGAGATGTTGAATCTGCTGGCCAATATTCTGGCAAAAGACGAGGAGCCAAATTTCGATGTTCAGCGTTGGGCTGAGGACTGTGTACGCACAATCAAAATTGGAAACATCCAGCAACAAATCAATCAAATTCGCCAGCAAATGAAACAAACAGAGACCAAGGCTGAGGAGATGGCGAATCTGAATGCCGAATACATCCGCTTGACGCAACTTCAAATGAATTTGAAAAAGCAAAGATTGTTTGAGGAGCAATAGGAGATTTTCAAGGCTTCGCAGGAGAATAGTGCTGCTGGAGGATGAACGGGCTCAGCTCTAACGGATGTATGAAGAGAATTGGAGCCGCATTTTTGAGATATTCATTATGAGAAAAAACTCTTGAGTTACTCATTTCTTGATTTTTACCCGGATTCTGTGTTAAGCAGAATAAATAAAAAGAGAGATGGCTGATAAAGCCATCTGGCGCCATTTTTTCAACCAAAATTGAAAGTTAATACAAATTTCATAGGCACCAAGACATACCT
>Ga0164310_10000757_pt1 | contig 17732 bp, 11 predicted proteins | sample GuaBasSedimGuay1_FD_121795 | JGI IMG/M metagenome (GOLD analysis project Ga0164310, IMG submission 121795) | Subseafloor sediment microbial communities from Guaymas Basin, Gulf of California, Mexico - Guay1, Core 4569-9, 0-3 cm | ecosystem: Environmental > Aquatic > Marine > Hydrothermal vents... | reverse complement strand
TCCATCTTAATTATGCTATATTTAAACGCTCTTTTCCCTGAAGCCACGGAAAAAAGTAAAAAAATTGGCTTTAAACTGTATCTCTTTAAGAGGAAATGTAAAAAGTAAAGAAGGTCTGCATTTATTTTTTTCAAAATGGAGTTTATATATAATAGCGAAACAGGGGGTTATTTGGTGTATTTCAACTTAGTATAGCAAAAAATGGTAACAAAAACCGTATCAAACCGTATCAAAAAAACTTCTTGACATTCTCTATCTTTTTAAGATATACTTCTAATAGAAGAGAAAGATGCATTTTATCAATAAAATACGGGTTACCTACTTTTCTCGATTAATACTTATTCTTATTCTATTATATATCCAATACCCTTGTTTTTCTCAAGCTCACTGGGGGAAAACCCCCCAGTACCTTAGTTCTATATCGAAAAAAATTAAATTCTTCCTAGTTTATCCTCAAGAGGCCAAGGATAAGAGAAAAGAGGGAGAAGCTAAAATAAAGTTTACTCTCCTTAAGTCTGGGAAAGTAAAAGGAGTTAAGATAGTGAAATCGACAGGGATTCCCTCTTTAGATAAAACTATTCTCTGGGCTATTTATGCAGCGATTCCTTATCCTTTTCCCCAGGGCTATGAAGGAGACTCTCTGGATATTGTTGTTCCAATAACATTTAGCACTCCTGCCATCTCAAAAGAGAAAGAGAAAGCAAAAGAAGGGTGGGGAAGGGAAATAGGGGAGAAATTGCCTATTACTGAAGAGGAGTATATTTTGCTTATTCAAAGGGTTATAAATTTCTATCTTGGCTCATATCCCGAAGTAAAGAATCTCTCCAAGCAAGGCACTATGAAGATAGAATTTATTGTTAATAAAAATGGAAGGGTAGGTAAATTAAAAATAATAGAAAGTTCGGGTTCTCTGGAGCTAGATAGAATTGCTAAGGAAATAATAAAAGAAACCTCTCCTTTTCCTTCCCCTCCAATATACTTAGGAAAAGATAGAGTAAAAGTAACTATACCCATTATATTCGAACCTCTTTCTAAGAAGAAAGAGATAAAAGCAAAATCAAAGAAAAACCTACTTTTTGAAGCCAAAGATGAAATCTTTCAAATATTAAAGACCCAACCCTTAATTCTAACTCTTTATAGAATTGGCGCAACTAACTCACAACCTCTGAAGGTAAGTGAAGGACAAATAAAACTTGCCAGACACAAAGTAAACGAAGCTCTAAGAGCACTTTTCCCTTTTCTAAGTGCAGAATATAAAGAAGATAAAGGTGAAAGTATAACTGATAGATATAAAAGCAAAAATTATGGTATAAAATTAGACCATATTCTCTACGACCATAATCAAAGAAATTATACTCTGCAGAGGGAAAAATTAAACCTTGAAGTAGCAGAGAAAAATTATGAAAAAGAAAGAAATAATTTACTGTATGAAATTCTCAAGGCTTACTATCAATTATGTGCTGAAAAAGAAATACTGACTTACTGGGAGAACCTCAAAAAAGAAATAAATAAGGATTATGAGCTGGCTCAACTTCTTCAAGAAGGAAAACTTATTACCAGAATAGAATATCTTAAAATCTCCTCTCTTATAAATAAAGTACTCTCGGAATTAGTTGCGCAAAAAAATAAATATATTCTAGCTTTAGCCAACCTCAAAAAAACACTAGGAATATCCCCGGGTGAAGATATTCCTAATTTAAAGTTAACCGAACTTTGTGAATATATTACAATAAAAGAGGATATAGAAGAGTATATAAAAATGGGGTTAGAAAGAAGGCCGGAGGTGGCTTTATGGGAGAAAAGCATAGAAGCCACCAGACTGGGTTATAAAGTAGCCAAAAACGAGAAAAAGCCAAAGCTTCTAATAGAAGGTTTTTGGGGAAAATCAGGAGAAGCATTTGGATGGCAAGATTTAGATTTGGCTACTACTTGGAATGTAGTAGGAAAAGTGGTATGGCTTTTTGGGGGTAGTTCTTCTGAATTCTCCTATACTCACGAAAAGACTCTCCCTACCGAAATCGCAGAAGTATCTAACAAAGTAAAGACTGATAGCATCTCTTTCAAAACTAGCATCTTAGACAAAATTAAATACTACTCAGAGGTAGCTGAAAGCAAAATAGCGATGGATCAGGCTTTAGATGAACTGGAGAAAATAAAGAAAGATATAGCCTGGGAAATTCAAGAAGGCTTTACTGCTTACTTAGAAGGAAGTAAAGAAATAGAAATGTTTAGAGAAGAGAAAAGACTAAGACTTCAAGAATTAGAGCTAAAAAAAGAACTTTTTCAGGCAGGAGAAATAGAGCTTTCAGAGCTTATTGATAATAAAATTAAGCTTACTCAATCTGAAGCTTCTTTGGTTAGAGGTAAATTAAAACTATATCAGGGAATAATCTTATTAGATAAAGGGACTGGATTTTATTCAAAACTTATAGAAAAATTGTAAAAAGGTGAGGAGGCTATGCGATTTTTTTTAATATTTCTCATTGTTTATCTTTTTCTCTTACCTACAGCTAAAGCTCAGAAGGAAGCTATAGAAAGATTTAAAAAAACCAGAAAAAAAATAAAGCTAGAGAAAAAACTACCTCCCCCACCAGAAGAAACGCCTATTACTAAAAAAGAATCCCCTAAGGAAACAATAGAAGAAATACCCATAATTGCATTCGAAGTTCCACTTACTGATTACCAAGAAACTATCCCTATCCTAGGAACAATATCACCTTTTGAAAAAGTGGAGCTTAAGTTCGAAAAGGAAGGGGTAGTAAAGAAAGTATATGTTGAGGAAGGAAGACGTGTAAAAAAAGGTGAAGTATTGGCTGAACTCGATGAGAATGAATTTATCCTTAAAGAAGAGTATGCAAAAAATAAATATGAATCGGAAGAAAATTTATTTTACTCTAGAGAAAAAGAGTATGAATTAAAAAAGAGGTTATATGAAAAAGGTGCTATCTTAAAAGAAAAATTAGAACAGGTTAAGTTTGAATTAGATTCACAAAAATCTAAGATGCTTTCTGCTCAGAAAGAATGGGAGTTAGCTAAAGAAAATTTAAAAAAAATAAAACTTGTTGCTCCTTGTGATGGAATCATAGATGAAAAAGAAGTAGAAGAGGGAGAATTCGTAACACCTCAAGATAAAGTTTTTACAATTATAAAAGTAGATAAAGTGTATGCCGAGGTTGGCATAACAGAAAAGGAAATACCCAAAATAAGAAAAAATTTACTTGCAATTATAAATGTAGATTCTTATCCCGAGCAACAATTTGCTGGCAAAGTAAAAACTATCCATCCATCTCTAAAAGGTTTCTCTCGCACTCTCACTGTAAAAATTGAGTTAGACAATACTCAAGGCAAATTACTTCCTGGAATGTTTTTAAAAGGGGATATTATCCTGGTAAGTTTTAAAAATGTAAATATTGTACCCACAAAGAATATATTACCACTGCGCCCTGGATTTTACGTTGTGCCTGTTGTAATACCAGAGAGAACGTTTACCCCTCAAGAAATAGAAGAAGCCAAAGTAACTGGAACTATAGAACTTAGAAACATCCAACTCCAATATAGAGGTGAGGAATACTCAGTGGTTACGGGAGTGGGTAAAGGTGAACTTATTGTATATCAAAGTTCAAAACCTCAAATTGAATCAGGAGAAAAAGTAAAAATTATAAATATAGTTACCTATGAGGAGTGAATATAAAGGGTTAAATAAAAATACGAAGAAAAACCCTCTCAAACAGAAGAAGGTAGTTTATTAAAATATTCACCTAAAAAGAGTGCAGAAAGACCTGGCACTCTGTTTTCAAAGGAGGTGCAAAATGAAAAAATTGAGGTATTCTCTGTATTTAGTAGTAATGGCTCTCATTTTAAATCAAACTATAGTCGCAAAGGAGGAAACAAGAGATTTAGAACTGGGGATTAGAGTGCCGCAGCCAAAAGAGATATTAGAAACAGAGGCAAAAGTAAATTTTAGCACTTATCCTTTAACAAGCTTATTGCTTGATTCACCACCTTATAAAATATCTATCCTCAAAGATGGAATGTATTGTGCTTTAACAGATAAAGATAAAAATTTCATCATTTACGATTTAGAGAGTAAAAAAATTATCTTCTCAGAGAAGTTTTTTTATCCTATTTACGGATTAACAACTCATCCTCAGAAAAATAACATAGTTTGCTTTGGAGATAAGATGGGAAGAATTACTATATTTGATGTAGATAAGTTACAAAAAATACATACTATCATGGAATTAAAATATCCTGTGGCGGATGCGAAATTCTCTCCTGATGGAACGGTATTGAGCGTAGCTCACTTTGGAGGAACTATAAGCTTCTATGATACAGAAAATTGGGAAAAGTTAGAAGAAGCAAAAATACATGAGAATAGTATATACACAGTAGCTTTTTCCCCTGATTCTTCAATGTTAGCCAGTGGCTCCAGAGATAGAACCGTAAGAGTAACAGAAGTGGGGGAGAGGAAACCTTTTGTTATTTTAAAAAAACCTCTCCATTTAGTTCTGTGTGCAGAATTTGCTCCTCAAGGAAATTTTTTGGCGGCAGGAAGTGCTGATGGCAATGTGTATATATGGCTTAGGACAGATAAAGAGTTTAATGATTACTTCAAATGGACACATGGAGATTGGGTAACTTCCTTGGATTTCTTTAAAGATTATCTTTTTACAGGATGCAGAGATGGAAAAGTGAGAATTTTTGACTATAAGAATAAATTATTAATTGGTATGTTTAAATCCCAAGGGAATTTTGTAAGAGATATTAAGGTTGATTCCGTTCGTAATCATTTACTGGTAGCTACGGAAGGGAAGCTATTAATTTACGATTTAGGAGAAATTCTAAGATTAACTTCTTTCTATTAATTATAAAGAATATCCATTAATAAGCAATAAACAATTCGATTTTTGTATTAAAAATTGGGCTAATTCTAAACTTTAAATTGAATGCAAATAACTCACTTTTGCGTAAAAAGGCCAATTACTACCATAATGTTCTTCTTAGGAATCATTCTGTTAGGGGTGATTGCTTGGAATTTTCTTCCCCAGGAGCTTCTGCCTCCTCTTACTTACCCCCAAATCACAGTTTTAACTACCTACGAAGGCGCTTCTCCCCAAGAGATAGAAAGTCTAATTACGCGTCCTATTGAAGAAGCAGTTGGAACAGTAAATAAAGTTAAAAGGGTTTCCTCTATCTCCAAAGAAGGAACTTCTATTGTAATGATAGAATTCGACTGGGATGTCAATATAGATTTTGCATCTTTAGAAGTAAGAGAAAAAATAGATTTGATTAAAGAAAAATTACCTCGCGAAGCGAAAGAACCAATCGTTATGAAATATAATCCTTTTGATACCCCGGTAATGAGAATTAATGTTGTGGGCAATGTTTCTCCTCTCAAGTTACGAAAAATTGCTAAAAAAAATATTAAAGAAGAACTGGAAAAATTAGAAGGAGTGGGTAGTGTAGAATTAACAGGAGGGTTGGAAAGAGAAATTCTTGTAGAAGTAGAAGAAGCAAGATTACGAGCAGCTTCTTTATCTATTCTTGATGTATCCGAAAGTCTAAAGAGAGGAAACTTAAATTATCCTGCAGGAAACATTAAACAACCATTTTTTGAATTTCTTGTAAGAACACTGGGGGAATTTCAAACTGTACCCGAAATAGCTCTATTACCTATAAAGGCTGAATATCCTCTCTCAGAGAGAGAAAAAAAGTTGCAACAACAAATTCCAGAAGAAAAAGAAGAAGTTGAGTATCCTGAAAGCGAGCGGCTGATTCTTATTAAAGACGTAGCTAAAACAAAGGACACAACCAAAGAAAGAGAATCGATATCTCGCTATCAAGGCACTGAATCTGTAACACTCTCTGTAAGAAGACAATCACAGGCGAACGTAGTAAAAGTAGCAAATTTAATCAAAACAGAATTAGAAGAGCTTAGGAAAAGTTTACCTCCGGAGATAGACTTAAAAATAGCATACGACCAATCTAAATTCATCAAGGAATCACTTTCTAATGTAAAAGATGCTGCCCTTCAGGGAGGGATTCTTGCTTTCTTAATTATTCTATTATTTCTACGAAGATTATGGTTCTCTACCGTGATTATCATCTCTATCCCTCTATGTATTTTGGCAGTAATTACTTTAATGTATATTTCCAAAATAAGCTTAAACATAATATCATTAGGAGGGTTAGCTTTAGGAGTAGGAATGCTGGTGGATAACGCTGTGGTTGTTTTGGAATCTATATTTGTTAATCCTCATCAAGAAATTAAGAAAAAGGTTGTCCTGGGAACCCAAGAGGTAGGAAGCGCTATTTTTGGTTCCACTCTTACTACAATTTGTGTATTTTTACCAATGATATTTGTAATAGGAATTGCAGGACAGTTATTTAAGCAACTCGCCTTCTCTATAGTATTCTCTCTTCTTGCCTCTCTTGTTACAGCTTTAACTATAATTCCTGTATTAATAAGTATGAGAAAAATATCGTCATCCAAAGAAAAAAAAGAGCTTACTTTAACTAAATGGGAGAAAATTTTTACTTTCTTTTTTAAATATAGAATATTAACTTTACCCGTGGTAAGTATATTATTTATTATTTCTCTCTTTATTTTTCTTCGTATAGATAGAGAATTGTTGCCTCGCACCGATTATCATGAGTTTACTATAAAAGTGGACTGCGAGCCAGGAACACCTCTGGAAGGGACAGATAAAATAGTAAAAAAAATAGAGAAAGTTTTATTTTCTTTGCCTCAAATAGAAGAGGTAAGTATAAACATAGGTTCATCTAGTGAAAAACCGGAAGAAAAAGCAATTCAATCTCAAGAAGAATATCAAGCCCAAATCTTCGTAAAAGTCAATAGAAAAATTCCTACTTTAGAAGTAATTGATATCTTAAAAGAAAGGTTAAAATTTTTAGAAAATAAAAAAGTCTCTCTTAATTTTCTTGCGCAAGAAAGTTTCTTAAAGGAAGCTTTTGCCCAACAGGCTCCTTTAGTTTTGGAGATTAAAGGTGATGATATTGATACCTTAAAAGAAATAGGGTTAAATCTAAAAGAAAAACTTGAAAAACTGCCTTTTCTTTACAATCTTAAGCTGGACTACATTCCTCCGCGACCAGAAATTAGAGCAGAAGTTATAAAAGATAAAGCCTCTCTATATCATCTTAACGTCAATCTTATTGCCCAAACTTTAAATACTTCTATAAAGGGGGATGTTCCTACCAAATTCAAGGAAAAAGGCGAGGAGTATGACATTAGAGTAAGGCTTAGAGAAGAAGACAGAAACGACATAGAAAAATTGGGGCATCTTCTAATCCATGGTTTTTACAGAGACAAAAAAATAAACGTTCCTCTAATGGAAGTAGCTAATATAAGAAAAGATTTTGGACCAACTCAAATAAAGAGAACAGCTCAGGAGAGAACTATAACTTTGAGCTCAAGTATATACAAGACACCTCTTAGTAAGGTTGTAGAGGAAGTACAAAAAATACTCCAAAAAATAAAACTTCCTTTTGGCTACAAAGTGGAAATCGGAGGTGAAGGAAAACGGATGGAAGAATCATTTAATTCTCTGAAATTTGCTCTCATTCTTTCTGTAATTTTAGTATATATGGTTATGGCTTCTGAATTTGAATCATTATGGCAGCCTTTTTTAATTTTAATTACATTACCTCTCTCCCTTATTGGAGTAAGCCTAATTCTTCTTTTAGTAAAAATTCCTCTAAACATAATAAGTTTCTTGGGGCTCATTATGTTAGGTGGAATTGTGGTAAACAATGGAATAGTTCTGATAGATTATATAAACTTTTTACGAAGGGAAAAGAAAATCCCCTTAGAGGAAAGCATAAAATTAGCCAGCAGTAGAAGAATAAGGCCTATTTTGATGACCTCATTAACTACTGTCCTAGGATTGCTACCTTTAAGTTTAGGAATTGGTGGAACTCAGCTTATGCAATCTTTAGGAGTAGTTACTATTGGAGGATTATTATCTTCTACATTCTTTACTCCTGTGATATTACCTATACTCTACTATTATTTTGAAAAATCACTTCAGTATTTACCAAAAAGAAAACACAAAGCTGTTGAACCAGAAAAAGAAGAAGAGGAAGGAGAAGAAGAAAGAAAAGAAGAAGAAACTTATATAAAGAAAAAATTGAATGAGAGGCAAAAGAAGTTAATTGAATATCTAAAGAAAAACAATAGAATTACCAGGGCTGAGTACGCCAAAATGTTTGGTATTTCTATACCTACTGCATCAAGAGATTTGAAACTTCTTTCTAACTTAGGAATTATTGAAGGGAAAGGTCCCTTAGGACCTGGCAGATATTATATTTTAAAAAAAGAATCAGAATTGTAAACTAAAACTAGATGAATTGAAAAATGAGCATACCTAAATTCTCTATAAATAGGCCAGTAACTATTTTTATGATATTCTCTGCTATCGCTTTATTTGGAATAATTTCTCTCTACAACCTTCCTATAGAACTTATGCCTACCATAGAAAGAGGAAAAATTTCAATCATAACCTATGTAAGAGGAGGAATGCCTTCGATGGAAATCGAGAAGAGACTGGCTAAACTCTTAGAAGAAAATTTAAGTGACATCTCTCATCTAAAACATATTCTTACTGTTTCTAAAGAGGGCGAAAACACTGTAGTTTTAGAGTTTGAACCTGAAGCCAATATGGATTATGCTTCTTTAGAGGTAAGAGAACGCCTGGCAAAGATTAAAGACGAATTTCCTCGTGAAGCTGAGCGACCTGTCATTTTTCAATTTGGATACGGAGAATTTCCTATCATTGCGGTAACTCTTATCTCTAATAGATACACCCCTGAAGATTTAAGAAAACTTGCTGAAGATTTTCTAAAAGAGAAATTTTTAAGAATAGAAGGAGTAGCCAGAGCAGAAATCGTAGGCGGAAGAGAAGAGAAAATTATGATTGAATTAGATAAAAGGAAACTTGCTGCTTACAATCTTTCTTTACAAGAGATTTTAGATATCGTAGGAGCAAGTAATATTAATCTGGTAGGAGGAAAAATCAATCAGAGAGGGACTAAATATCTTGTAAGGTGTTTAGGAGAATTTAAGACAATCGAAGATATAAGAAACTTAGCAATAAAAGTAAGCGAAGAAGGAAGTTTAATTAGATTAAAAGATATCGCTGAAGTAAAAGCAGACTTTTTAGAGCCCCGTCGTCTTTCACGTCTCAATATTCACCCAGCGGTAACAATCTATATTTACAAGAAGAGCTTAGCAAATACATTAAAGGTATGTGAGGCGGTAGAAGATTTGGCCCATCAGTTGTCTTCCGAATTAGGTGAGCGCATCTATACCATAGTTAGTCTAAACCGTGCAGAATTTGTAAAAAAAGCAATAAATCAATTAAAAATTTCTCTATTAATAGGTAGTATCTTGGCAATAGGAGTTCTATTTATGTTTCTGCGTGAATACTTAACAATCGTTGTATTATCTCTCAGTATTCCATTTTCAATACTATTTGTTTTCTCTATGATGTATCTTGCTAAACTCTCCATTAATACTTTGACTTTAGCAGGATTATGTTTAGGAGCAGGAATGCTTTTAGATTCCAGTATCGTTGTGTTAGAGAATATATTTAAAAGAAGGGAATCTACGGGAAGATTAAACAAAACAGACATTGCTACTGCCAGCGAAGAAATGAGTGTGCCTATATTTGCCTCTATCCTTACAACAATCATTGTATTTTTGCCCTTAATTTTTGTAAATAAAGAAATACAAAAATTATACAGTGGAATAGCTCTTAGCATCACCTTCTCTTTAATGGGAAGTTTGGGAGTTTCTCTATCCCTGGTTCCCTGTCTATCTAATCTTATTTTAAGAAAAAAAATAGATACTAAAGTAGTGAAAACGGATATCTTTGAGAAGTTCACTCACATTTACAAAAAGAGTTTGGAATTTGTCTTAGCTTTTCGTTATGTCTTTGTTTTCATAGCCGCTGTTGGGGTTATAAGCACTTTATTTTTATTTCAAAAACTGGAGAAAGAATTTATCGGAGCACCTGAACAGGATAAATTTACTATCTTTATTGAAATGCCTACAGGAACAAGATTAGATGTAACTGACCAGATTGTAAAAAAAGTAGAAAGTTATGTAGAAGAGTATCGTAAACAAAAAATAGTTAAACATTACAACACAAGAATTGAACCATGGTCAGCAAGAATACATGTAGAATTAACACCTATTGAAAAAAGGACCAAAAGAATAGGGGAAGTTATAGAAGAGTTGAGAAAAAAAACCGAAAAACTCTCACCTGCTTTTATTTATTATGAGGAACCCCAGGAAGTAGAGAGCAAAGAGATTCTTGTAGAGCTTTTTGGATATGACTATGAGATATTAAAAGACTTAGCAATACAGTCAGCTAAATATATAAATAGTATCGAAGGTCTTACTGATGTAAAAATTAGAATGCGAAGAGGTGCGCCGGAATTAAAAATCCTTTTAGACAAACAACGGGCTCAACTCTTTGGATTAACTACTTACGATGTTGGTCTTACTCTGCATGGAAAATTGAGAGGGCTTATACCCACTCGTTTTAGACCCGAGAAAGAAGCTTACATAAATGTGCAAAGAGAAGAAAAAAGAGAGATAGGAAAAGAAAAAGGAATCATTCCCCTCTACTCTAAATACGTAAAAGAGATAGAAATAATAGCCCGCCTAAAAGAAGTCTATAGAAAAAAATTCAAAGATTTAGAGCAGGTATTCTTTGTAACTCCTCAAGGAAGAGTAGAACTTAACCAAATAGCTAAATTTGATATTGGCCTTGCTCCTTCAGAAATATGGAGAAAAGACAAAAAAAGGATGGTGCAGGTAAGCGCTAACAAAGGTAAACTCCCCTTAAGCAAAGTAGCTAGAGAAATAGAAGAGGTATTAAAAAACGTTAAGTTTCCAGAAGGTTATTCGTGGAAGTTTGGAGAGAGTTACAAGAAAATGATTAGGAATCAAAAAGAATTAAGATTTGCTTTTATTATAGCTCTTATATTCGTATACCTTGTGCTGGGTTCTCTATTTGAAAATCTACTTCAGCCTTTAATAATTCTCACCTCTATACCTCTGGCAGGAATTGGCAGTATTACAGTTCTTTATCTTAAAAAGGAACCTGTGGGGGTTGGAGTTCTGATAGGAGGAATAATGCTTGCTGGAATTGTAGTAAACAATGCGATAATTCTAATAGATACAATAAATAGATTAAAAAAGAAATTTTCCTTAAGAGAGAGTATAATCAGAGCTTCTGCAGGAAGATTGCGTCCTATTTTAATGACTACCTCTACTACAATTCTTCCTCTACTTCCTCTGCTTATTTTTGAAACAGAAGCATCACCTTTATGGAAGCCTCTTGCCCTTACGGTTGTTCCAGGGCTTCTTACATCTACAATTCTTACTCTTTATATTGTGCCCTCTCTATATCTAACGTTCTTCAGAAAGTAAATCCCAAAGCTACGGGTTTACCCCGCCCTTTCCTTCTCTTTTATTTTAATCTTAAGTAATAGGAGTTATAAACTTGGGGAGAAACATTCTTTATAAGTTAGGCTGGTAACAATCTATTTTCATCTTCTTTAAATCATCTTCGAGGAAAAACTCCCGAGAACCCCTATCGTCTGCAGGGACTACATCGGGAATATCCCTGTTAATAGTAGGCATATTCAATCTTAAAGTAGAAAATGGTTGATTATTCTCATCAAAAAGAGTAAGAGTAGCTTCAGCAAAATCTAACTGGCCAAATAAAGAAGCACCTGCTTTGCCTCTACGTCTCATCTCTTCAATCCATTCAAACAAAACTTGGGCTAACTGAATGTCGATATTAAAATACTCTGCCAATTCCTCTACATTTAAATCTTCTACCTCACTAAAATCTATACTTTCATTTAAAATTACCATCAATCTTCCTGTCCTTTTATCTCTCCTTTCCGTTCTAATAACTTTGTTATCCAAATCATAAACTCTTCTATCATAAAAATCTACATCATCATCGTAGTTATTTATAGCATCAACCAATTTTGAACCCTCCCAATGATATTCCCAACGAGAAAATCTTTCCCCATCCCAAATAACACCTTCTTCAAATCTTCCAAAATCATTATGTAAAATGTAATCAAAGTTCTGTAAATCCTCCTCTAATATCAGGCGATGTTTTACCCAAGTATATCGTCTAATAACAGCTCCATCTGCATTATAGGTAATATAAAGCTCTTTACCAAATTCATCATAAAGAGTCCATCTGACATCGGCTACTCTTTCGCCATTCCAATCTCTCTCTATTCTCCACAATCCTCTTATCCCAAAAAATTCCCCTTTTTCCCAATGAGCGATTATTTCACCTTCTTTCGAGTTACGTCTCTCCTCAACAGGTATCTCTTGTTCATATCTTTTCCAAATATCATTTATAAGATCGTGTTCCCAATAGCCTGTATCATCGTACTCATATCGATAGGTGGGCCTGCCTAAGTGATCCTGTCGCTCTAAAAGTTTGTTATCTAAACCCCATACTTCATACCCTACAATCTCTCCCCATTCATTAAACACTACAAATCTTCCTGAGGAAGGATTTTCTCTTTGATAAGTACGGAAAAGATATAATTCACCGGATTTGAAGTCATCTCCGTCGTCATCTCTTAAAAGACGTCGGGAATGAGTTTTAGTATTGTTGGCATAATAGGTTACCGTTCCATCTCTGGATATAGAATATCTTCTTTTTCCGCCAGAAATTACAACAACATTACCTTCTCTATCTTTAACTTCTACAGGAGTCTGGGGAACGAGCTGACGAAGCTTTGTATTGAGAGTTGTTTCAAGAAGAGACTTTTCTTCTATTCTATCCCATACAGGCATACGATAGAAATCTTTTCGATAATTATAAGGATTCACTTCAGCATAGGAGGTTGAAATAAAGAAAATACCTATCAAAAATAGAAATGCACCTATTCCTTTTTTATATATTGTTCTTATTTTCATCTTAGACTTTTACACTTTCACAGGGAAAAGGGAAGATAGGAAATCTTTTTTACTTCAATTACTGGTGTCTTTTTTCCTTTAACCCACATTTCAGGCTTAAGCAAACCTCTTACTTTTACTACTTTTCCCCCTTTATCCCAAAAATGTTGCATATTATTTCCAATCAAAATAGCCAATATTTCTCCCTTTTTATTTACTAAAGCTAATTCCTTCCAGGAAACATCAGGAAAGTTAGTCATCTTAACCCAAGTTAATCTTCCTTGTGCCTCCACAAATATCTTTTTATTTTTATACTCTAAAACTCTTATTTTCTCCTCAGATGCAAACAAAACCAGAGGGAAAGTAATTATAAGTATTATAAGTAACTTTTTAATCATCCTTTACTAACCTCCTGTATCACTTCTTAAATAAAAAGTAAAGAGAGAGGGAGAAATCTCTCCTCCCTCTCTCTGAGAGAATAATTTAAATGGATGATTCAATTCTTTCTATTTCTTCAGCAATTTCTTCAGCTGTGTTTGGAACTTCAGGATTATCTTCTGTTACCTCTGTATTCTCCTCATTTTCAGCTTCTTCCTGGGCTTGCTGCTGAGCAGCTTCTATCCAGGCCTGCTCTTGCTCAAGCAACTCCTGGAGAATCTCATCTACCTGTGCTTCATCTACCCCTTCCAGCTGGTTCTCAGCTTCCTGGGCAGCTTGAGCAACATTCCACCACGAATCTTGTTCTGGATCATAAGCTTGAGCTTCAGAGTAATTCCGCTGAACCATCTCGTAATATGCGGCAGCTCTGTTTACATCGCCTTGTTGTTCTGCAATCTGTCCTAAAATCCAATATACAGTCCCCACCTGACCATATAATCCTTGAGGATTCTGTTCTTCTTGAGCTGCAGGAACAAAATTCTGAAGGAATTCATTCGCTAATCTCTCAGCCTCTTCAAGATCCTCATTATTGAAAGCATCCCAGATTTGAGCCATCAACTCTTCATTATCTACTGGAGGCTGCTCTCCTTCTTCAGGTGGATTCTGGATATTTTCAATAGCACTCTGAAGTTCAGGAATAGCGAATTGCATAATTTGGTCTAAAATTGTGGGATCGATATTATTGGCATAAAAAGGTGCAAGCCCCTCCATAAGTCTGGGAATATGTTGATCATCAGTTAACTCACCTGGCTCAGGAATTCTTCCGTTGAAAATATTTATCACACCTAATTCTCCAGTCTGACCAGGTGTCTCACTTACCAAACCTTGATGAATCGGATCAACCGCTTCAGCTACTGCCTCCATATTCGCAACAGCTTCCTGGTATTCTTCCTCTGTCATATTCTCCTTATCAAAAGCTGTAATTATATCAACAACCTCAAACACTTCTGCTTTTTCACCATTATAGTAAACACCACCCTCGGAATCACTCATAACCTGGTGGCCTCTTACGGTAATCTCTTTACCTATAAGAGCTTCCCAATCAATGCTATTTGCTTCCTTTGCTCCTGATGCGCCATCGCCATCAGCATCAAATCCATCTACACGAAAAGTCAAAAGATACATATTTCCCTTCTCATCCTGAAGCCAGAATCTTCCATACTCATCCTTTACTACTTTTCCTGTAATTACTGGATCCCAGTCATCAGGAAATGGATCATTGTAGTATTTAGGTGTAATTTTCTCTCCCTCAATAGTATCCTCTCTATACATATATCTCGCTTTATCTTGACCTTGCCTATCACCTGCTGTCCATGTAAAATACTGCACATTACTCAAATTTCCTTCATCATCGTAAATAAATCTCTGCACAACTAAATGCCCATCAGGTCCTGCTCCAGGATCTTCTGTATGAGGAGAAGCCCAGATATAATCACTTGATTCTTCCTCAGAGGTTATCATTGTTACCCTCTCAGAATCTTTTCCGCCTTCATAGTGAGCAACAAGATGGGAGGATGGGTCATACTCCCATTTTTTAGCTCCATCTTCCCCTCCATAACCAACAAGAAGAATTCCTTCATCTCTAATATTCACAGCAAGGTCATTGCCTAATCCTAAAAGAGTCTCAAGCCACTCTTGGGATATACCCAACTCCTCAAGTGTAACTGTCACATCCTCACCAGTGTCAGGGTTTACATAAGTAATCGTTCCCTCTTGGGGATTATAGTTGGCTGAAACTATCCCTTCAGACAAAGCACCTTCTGTATCTTCGATGCCTTCTCCTTCTTCAGCTGTACCTTCCGCTTCATTCTCTACTGAATCTCCTGAATCTTCGGTACTCTCATTAGAATTATCAGCTACTTCTTCATCAACAGCTTCACCTTCCTCGACAGCTTCCTCAACATCCTCCTCGACAGCTTCCTCAACATCCTCCTCGGTCGCCTCTGCCTTTATTCCCTCCTCTCCTTCCTCTAACTTAAACGAAGAGGGAAGGCTAAAAAATCTTCCAGAGTAGAAACTGCTTATTCTTTGATTAACCACGTCCTTATCAATTAAGCTATTTGCATTTACATTGAGAGCACCTGCACCACAAATAATGAGAAACCCTAAAGCCAAAATTGTAAATAATCTTAATCCCCTGCTCATTACTCCACCTCCTGTTTAGTTTCAGTTTCTCCGTTATTTTTCATAATCTTCCCCACATATCCAAATTGGTAACACTCTATGGCTATGGCCTCTAAGTGTTCCATGCTTCCCGGAAAATAGGTAATCTCTTCATCTACAAATTCATTTCCTCTCCTCCCCCCTTTCATGCCCTTATAGGGCTGGTTAAGAATTTCTTTTAATTTAGCATCCAGGATATTCAGAATAATTTCTCCATCTTCTTTAACCACTGCTTCCCCCACAAAATCTCCCTTTCTTCTATTTTCAATATCTAAAGTGTAAAATTTCACTTTCATTTTAATTAAACTCCTTTCTTTTTCTGACTTTGCACAATTCGCTTTTGTTGTTATTAAATTCAAACTCAAGCTAAAAACTAAAAACATAAACAGACTTCTCTTCATTATTACCCCCTTGATATTCCCAATATCTCTTCTATAATCTCTATCTTCCTCATCAAAACCGGGCTATTTGCTGCCCGGGCTAAAAGTGCATCTCGATTAGTAAGGTATTGGGCAAATGTCTCGGCAAAATCCTCTGCTGGAGATGTCATAGAATAAGCGGTTACATGGTTGTTGGGGTTTCGGTCAAAAAGACTGTAAAACTCTTGCCTTAAACCGTGGTCGGCGACATAAAAATCCACTGTATGTCCGATTTCATGGATAAGCGCATATCTAAACATCTCCCCCGAGATATTGCTTATAAAAATCTCTCCCCCTCCCGGTAAAATCCGTGTAAGTCCTAAAGCACCTGTATTTGCCGCTACAATTTCCCTTATTCCTGCCAGAAGACGAGAAGAAAACCCACTGATCATATTTAAAACCTCATCTATTATTCCTCTCTGCTCGGGGGAAAAACTATAATTACCGTCAACTACTGGGATTTGGTCCGGAGATACAGACTGAGCAGAAGGAGGAAAATTACCTGCTCCTTCTGGAGGAACAATAACTCCCCCTCCTTGGGGAGGAATCACTTCCCCATTACCTGGAGGAGCAACAACTCCGGTATTAGTTGGGGGCAAGATATCTCCGCTATTACCCGGAGAAATAACATTCCCTTCCCCTTCTGAAATAGCTCTACCTTGAGGGATAGGTTGAGCTTCCTCAAACCCTCTTTCACTATTTGGAGTACTTTCCGGTATAACTGTTGCAGATAAACCAGCAGCTTGTGGATTAGATATCGCTGGCCAGCTAAAGAATCTATCTGAATAGAAAGAAGTTATCCTATCATAATGAACCTTTTTATCAACAGGAAGATCGACAGCTAAACTATAGAAAGGCAAAAGCATAATAACTATCCATATAGAACCAGCAAATAAAATTATTTTTCCTATTGTCCTCTTCATCTTCTCCCCCATCTTTTTCTTTACGGCTCCGTGGCTTTCGTGCGGAAATATAAGTTATAAATTAAAAGCTACTGCTTTTACTTTCCTTTAGCTTTTCCACATCAATAATCAATCTTATTTCTCTATCTTGAATCTTCTTATTCTTAGGTAAAATAGGCTTACCTATTACAGTTACTCTCTTTCCCTCTAGTTTTCTAAGCTTTTGGCTTAAATTGCCAATAAGAATATAGTTTTTCCCTGCATCAGATTCTAATAAGATATAGTTGTCTTCTATCAGCACCTTGCCACTTACCATAATAAGGAGGGGGACGCCTTCTTTTTTAGTCTCAGCAAAGGCCTCCCCCTCAATTAGTCTTGCACCAAGAATTAAACTGCCAACTATAAATAATAAAATTATTCTTCTCATTTTTATTTCTCCAAATATTTAGGTTCTCCTATCAACTCTGCACCTGAAGGTTGTGAAAAAAGTATCTGTTTAAGAATTTCAAGCTTTTCTTTATAGCTTAGCTCTTTTCCATATTTTTCCTCTATAGCTTTGTAGATAGGGCTCATTAACTCTTCCATCTGCTTAAACCAACTGCCTTCTTTATCCATCTCAGCAATATACTTCTCTATATCATTTCCTACAGCATAAAATTTATCTGTGTCTGTCTCTATCCCATACTTCTCTTTTAAATATTCTTTAGTATACAGAGAGATAGTCAAGTGGCCATCTACGTCTTCCTGAAGGTCTCCTGAAATAATAATTTTCTCTCCTGTCTTATCTTTTAACTCTGCTGCTGTATCTTTATCAACTTCTACTAACCATACTTCTCCCTCAGCATC